>OLNN01000022.1_pt1 | contig 148254 bp, 161 predicted proteins | sample 1672141 | NCBI WGS metagenome assembly OLNN01 (sample SAMEA3136652, study PRJEB25190) | human gut metagenome | biome: human gut; feature: human-associated habitat; material: faeces | place: Austria | collected 2013
ATCAAGGTTTTAAAGGATTTAGAACAATAAAAAACAGGTAGTTTTTGACACTACCGGAAGGCGTAAGGAGGCATAGAAAATGAAGAAAGAACATTCTTCGCGCTGGAGAAAGCTGGACAACGCGGCACAGGCATTTCCGGCGGCCACCGGAAAAAAGGATACGAGAGTCTTCCGGTTTTACTGCCAACTGAAAGAGGACATCCAGGCGGATCTGCTGCAGAAAGCGCTGGAGGAGACAATGGAGCATTACCCGGTGTTTTCCATGGTACTGCGGAAAGGTCTTTTCTGGTTCTATCTGGAGCAGCGCGATCTGCCAGCAAAAGTAGAAGAGGAAAAGCGTCCGCCGTGCAGTGAGATTTACGTACCCGACCACAAAACGCTTCTTTTCCAGGTTTCTTACTATAAAACCCGAATCAATTTCGAAGTATTCCATGCCCTGACAGACGGCACCGGAGCGATGCTGTTTCTGAAAGAACTGGTGAGCAATTATCTGATCCTGCGCCATCCAGAGGAAACATTTTCCAAGGTCAGCGAAGATATGCTGACGGAAACGGACTTCGAGGAGGACAGCTTTTCCCAGTATTACACCGGAAAGAAAAGTGAAAAAGAAAAGAGCCGCCCGGCATACCAGATCAAAGGCGAATATCTGGAGCAGGAGAAGATGGAAATTACCGAGATTCTGCTTTCTGCGGAAGCAGTTCATAAGTGCGCAAAAGCACATGGCGTGTCGGTAACGGCGTACCTTGCGGCGGCGTTGGTATATGCGGTATATGAAGAAATCCCGAAAAGCAGGCTGAAAAAGCCGGTTTCTCTGATGGTTCCAGCCAACTTGCGTAACTTTTTCCCATCTGCATCGATGACGAATTTCTGGAGCTGGATCGAGATTGCCTGTGATCTTGGGCCGGAGGCATCGTTTGAGGATGCCCTGCAGATCACGGGAGCCGCGATGCAGAAAGAGGCGCTGAAGCAGGAGATTTCCACACGTATGAACGATCTGGTGCGGATTGAGCGGAATCCGGTGCTGCGCGCCGTGCCGCTGGAAATCAAAAATCTGGCGCTGATGGCGGGCACGACGCTCGGCGGACGAAGCATTACGACCGTCTATTCCAATATCGGCCGGATTCAGATGCCGCCGGAGTATGAAACATATATTGAGCGGTTCGGATTTTTCACCAGCACAGACAAAGTACAGATGTGTTCCTGCTCCTACGGGGACAGCATGGTGCTTGGAATCACATCTAAAATCGCCGATTCCAATATTGAACGGAACCTGATGCATCTGCTGCAGAAAGAGGGCATTGTCTGTGAACAGGAGGAAAATGATTTTCCGGGACAGAAAGAACAGCCGCACGGGACGGCCAAACTGGGATTGAAAATTTTTTCTTTCACCTGCATCGCGGCTGTCGTACTCTGCTGGATGATGAATTTCCTTGCAACGCCGCAGATGTGGTGGGCAGGTTATGCGACAGCGGGTGTGTTCTGCGCCTGGCTTCTGATCCGGGTGGGATATCAGAAACGGAAAAATCCACTCAAAAACAGTATGTGGCAATTGATCTTTATTATGATCGGTGCGATTCTGTGGGATTATGCGACGGGCTGGATCGGCTGGTCTGTCGATTTCGCAATTCCGCTCGCCGTTCTTCTGAATGGCGCGACGATGCAGATTCTGGCAAGAGCGTACAAAATGGAGGTCAGTGAATATCTTTTTTATCTGATGCAGTCCGGAGCAGCAGGAATCGTTCCGGCGATTTTGTGGCTGACAGGAACTGTCCGCATTACCTGGCCGTCCGTGATCTGCGTGGGCCTCAGTGTGCTGTATCTGATCGGGCTGTTTTTTTTCCGCGGAAAAGATTTTATGCGGGAAATGCAGAAAAAATTCCGGGTATGAAGGGAAAAGGTGATAGAAAAAATAAGAAGAGCAGGTAAGAAAAGTGGATGTTGGTCCCTTTTCTTACCTGCTCTTTTGAAACTTGTGTGTGTCTGCGGCGGAAAAGCCTGGAGAGAAATCTACTGCGCCTTCTCCTCACAGCTGCAGGAATCCCACGACGGCATTTCATCCCCATTCTTAATCGCATCGCGAACCGCACTGTAATACCGCACTTTCTGTTGAATATGCTCCAGATCGGATTCCATGCGCTCGATTTTTTCGCGTATATTCTGCTCATGTTCTTCGAGAATGGCAACCATCTGGTCAATATTTCCCGGGATATCATCCTCAAGCCGGAAAAACTCCTGAATCCCCGCAATCGGAAGACCGGTGCGCTTGAAGCAGAGAATTGCGGTCATGCAGTCAATGTGCTGCTGGGTGTAAATTCGTTTCTTACTTTCGGTATGAATGACATCCGTCAAAAGCCCGATCTCCTCATAATAACGAAGCGTAGAGGCCGGAAGTCCAAAACGCTCGGACATTTCACGAATGGTGTAGGTCTGCTGTTCCATGGAAAAACCTCCTTGAAATAATGAAAAATCAACTGCTTCAAGTATACTTTAGGAAGACAAGTTTGTAAAGTGTAAAACATGATTTCTGAAAAACACAGACCATAAAAAAGAGAAAATCAGAGCAACTTGTGACTGGACGGAACAGCAATTGGTTGTTAAAATGGTATTAATGAGGTTTCGTTTTGTGAAAAACGTTTAAAAACGAATGTGCAGATGGGGGATGGAGAAAAAATGGGGAAGTCAAAAAAGAGAAAAGAATATTCCCTGAAGAAAATTGTTTTAATGGTATTTGCATGCAGCAGTCTGCTCTGTCTTCTGCTGATTATTTTTGTCACGCGGATTTCCATGAAAGCCATGCGGGAATCAAAAATGGAAACATCGCTGAAAGCAACACTGGAGGAAGTGAATCAGGGCTTTGAGTCAGAGTACAATGTGCTGCTGCGTCTGTCACAGACGATGACATCGAATGGACTGGTCGGGGAAAAATATGATGCTTATCGAACGGCAGAAGAGCAGTACGATAAAATTCTGGAGTATCAGGACTTTTATCAGACCCTGAATGTCGCAACCTGGGAGATGGAAGATGTTATGCTGGGCGCTTATCTGATTCAGGGGGAGAGCCGGGAAATGACACCGGAGATTCTGTTTTCCACGTACAGCACAAAGAAGGAGACATTCCAGCCGGAAACACTGTCGAAGCTGGTTGATACGGGAGAAGTTACATATCATTCCATTCATCAAAGCTACAACAGTGTGAGAAATGATAATGTTGTTTCGATGGGACGCAGAACATCATTTTCAGATGGCACAGATGCCTGGATTTATTTAGAAGCAAAATCAGATGAAGCACTGATGCTGCAGAAACGTTCCGAATTAGAAAAAATACCATATGTGCTGCTACAGCTGAATCCGGAAAAGAAAGTAGAGTATTCCAGCGAGAAAACATTTGCAAAAGGAGATATCCTTGAACTGGATGAGGATGGCAGAATAGAGCAGAACGGATATGAGGGAGTTGCCAAAAAGAATATCTATGGATTTTATACGGTTTTGTTGCTTCCAACTTATGAATACCAGAGCGAAATTTATCAATGGACCCTGCTGACAGGAAGCGTGATTTTTATTTCACTGGCCATTCTTGCCGTAGTCGCAATTTCACAGATCTGGCTGGTATCGCATCCGATCAAAGTACTGGAAAAAGAAATGCGCCATTTTGGAAAAGGAGATTTTTCTGAGGCAGAGACACCGGTTCAGCTTGCGGAATACAATCAGCTTTTTGCAACGTTCAATCAGATGAAAGCGCAGATTCAGGAGCTGATTGAGAGTGAGCAGCGGAAGGAAAAAGAAAAAGCAGATCTGGAGCTGGGAAAGCTGATGTATCAGATCAATCCGCATTTTCTGATGAATGCGCTGAATTCTATTCATTGGATGGCGCTGACAAATCATCAGAAAGAGATCGATGATTACGTGAAGCATCTCGGCTTTATTTTGAGTTATTCCCTCGGGAAGGCGGAGCAGAACACGACACTGCGTACCGAATTGAAATACCTGCAGTATTATCTGGAACTGCAGCAGATGACGCATGATTTTTCCAGTGAATTTGATATTGCGGAGGGAGAGTACCTGAATACGCGGTGTGCCCGCTTTCTGCTGCAGCCGATTGCAGAAAATGCGGTCTGCCATAATATGGACGAATTTGGAACCCTGTGGGTAGAAGCGTCGGAACAGGATGGGATAATTACCATTCGAATCCGGGACGATGGAAAGGGCTTTGAAATATCGGAGAAGATGGAGCAGAATGCAAAAGACGAACGAAAGGGGATCGGTCTGCGTTATGTGCAGATGACACTGAAATCATTCTATGGAGAAGAAGCAGAGATGAAAATAGAGAGTGAACTGGGAAAAGGAACGGAGGTTACCCTGCATTTTCCGGTGCTTCCGGCATAAAAAAAGAACTACGAGAAGGAAAAGAGAAAAAGATAAAATGGGGTGGAACAAATGTATCAGGTATTGGTGATTGATGATGATAAGCTGGCAAGAAAGGGACTGATTTCACTGATTCCGTGGGAAAAATACGGAATGGAGGTCGCCGGAGATGTGGCGAACGGAGCGTTAGCACTGCAGTTTATTGAAACACATCCGGTGGATCTGGCCGTGGTGGATCTGACGATGCCGGTGCTCTCCGGGTTGGAGTTTATCTGCGAGTGCAGGGCGCGGGAAATTTCCATGGACTATATTGTGCTTTCCGCACATGAGGATTTTACGTATGTGCAGAAAGCATTGCGGCTCGGGGTAATTGATTATATTTCGAAGCTTCAGCTTGAACCGGAAGAATGCGGCGAGGTGTTCCTGCGTGCGGCGGAGCATATTCGAAAACGGAAAGAAAAAGAGCAGCAGATGCAGGCGGGGGGAAGAATAAATCGGAAAAAGACAGAGACTGTGGCAGATCAGGAAGAGAAGGAACAGTGGAGAAAACTCTGGGAGGAGACGGCTTCGCTGACCTGGATTTATAATATAGAGGAAACACAAAAACTCTGTAATCTCTGGAAGGCAATTCCGACCAGTCAGAAACAGGAATACCGGTACACAATGCAGACATTGCAGGAAATTCAGAATGCCTTTGGCATTTTCATGGAGGAGCAGGAATATGAAAATCTGCAGGAGCCGGAAAAACTGACAGAAAAAATACGACAGGATCTGTGGCAACGGGTACAGAACGGAGAAGGACAGGCTGTTACGGAGATATTGATTTTAAAAGCGGTACTTTTTATCGAAGATCATCTGGTGGATTCTGAAGTGAAAGCGGAGCAGATTGCAGATGCTGTTGGAATGTCGAGAAGTTATTTTTCCGTCTGTTTCAAGAAATGCACAGGCTATTCGGTCAACAGTTATATCCGAAAAGAACGGATTGCGCTGGCCTGCCGTCTGCTGCGGGAAAATCCGCAGATTTCGGCAGAACAGATGGCGGATGCTGTCGGGTATCATGATGAAAAATATTTTGTAAAACTGTTTCAGCAGAGTATGGGTATTGGCTTTGCCGAATATAAAAAACAGTTAAAACGGCAGGAGTTTTAGCAGAATGCCGGAGTATGGGAATGAAAAAGCAGACATTTGTTTGAAGGACAGAGAACAAATGTCTGCTTTTTGGATGAAATGGATCCTGGTTTTGTATAAATGTTCTCAAAAAGTAGAACACGAGGCTGTTTTAATTCGTCAAAATGTATCATAAAATAGACTTACAAGAAAACGAAAGAAACAAAATGACGAACGAGGAAAGGGGAAAACACATGAAAAGGAAAAAACTTGTTGCAATCTTACTCACAGCAGCGATGACCGCAGGTATGCTGGCCGGATGTGGAAGCAGCGGCGGCAGCACAGGAGGCACATCGGACAGTAAAGCATCATCTGAGAGCACAGCATCTTCCGGAACGGCTGATAATTCTTCTGAGGAAGAGGGAGAGGATCTGGCGTTCAAAAAATTCCCGGAAGTTGTCGAGGTACACGTAGGACAGGGTGTCAGCGCAACCGATACTCTGCCGGACGGACTGAGCGTGGATAATAACCAGTACACCGACTATCTTCTGGAAAACTTCAACATCAAAGTCGTTGTAGACTGGACCGCAGCATCTGGAAATGATTACACACAGAAAGTAGCGCTCTGTATCGCAAGCAATACCCTTCCGGATGCGATGACGGTATCGAGAGAGTATATGCTGAAAGCCGCAAAAGCAGGTCAGTTATACGATCTGACCGATCTGTTCCAGAAAGTACAGTCTGATCAGGTAAAAGAAGTTATGGATTCGACCGATGGACAGGCTATTGCAGAAGCGAGCGTGGACGGCAGACAGTATGCAATCCCGGCAGTTGAGGTAGAAACCGGAAGCGTTCAGGTATTAAACGTTCGTCAGGACTGGCTCGATGAGTATGGTCTCGATGCACCGAAAACTCTGGACGATGTAGAAAATATTGCCAAAGTATTTGCGGAGAAAAAACCGGCAGGCGAAGATACCATTCCGCTGGCTGGTCCGGATAAAAATACAAAATGCTATACCAGTTTCCTGGATACCGGCACAACAACAGGCGGATTTGACGCAGTATTTGCCGCAAACGGCGCATATCCGGGACTGTTCCTAAAAGATGATGACGGAAACGTAACATATGGAACCGACTCCGATGCAACCAGAAGTACACTGGAGCGTCTGGCGGACTGGTACGCAAAAGGCTATATTGATCCTGAGATGGGAACAAGAGATTCCACGATCGAGCAGATCAATGCCGGAAAAGTTGGCATGTTCTTCGGCGCATGGTGGGTTTCCGGTTATGGAATCGGTGATGCATACCGTAACGAGCCGGATGCAAACTGGCAGACCTATCCGATCTACACCGATGACGGTGAATGGAATGTAAGACTTGGATCTGCAACAACAGGTTACTGTGTCATCAACAAAAATGTTTCCGAAGATGTTGCCAAAGCAGTTATCATCATGGCCAACGTTCTGTTGAGAGATGAGAGCAAATTTGATGTTTCCGAGCAGCCGCTCAGCTTCTGGCCAGTCAGAACACTGATGGCTCCGGCTGATGAGTGTGAATACACCTATCATGAACTGATCAAAGTATTAAACGGCGAAACCCAGCCGGAAGATTATGCAGGTGTATCCAGTGCATACAAACTGCTGGCAAACGATGTTTCGGTTATTAAGGATACCGTTCCTGGATACGAAAAAGACAAACAGCTCTCTATCGAAGATTTCAGCACTGAAAACTTCGGTAACTTCCAGAGAATGTATTCTCTGCTGGTCGGCGACCGTCCGTACGCTACGACAGAAGTAAACAACAAAGTCAGAAGCTGCATCTTCAGCCAGACAGCTACCATGGAGAAAAAATGGGCAAACCTGCAGTCCATGGAAAATGAGATGGTTATGAAAGTCATCACCGGAAAATCGGATATCAGCGCATACGATGAGTTCGTGAAGAACTGGAAGTCTGAAGGCGGCGATACAATTCTGGAAGAAGTAGCAGAATACTAAAACAGGAAAAAGGCAGACCGTTTCAATGTGATTTTCAGATCCTGAAAGATCACCTGCTTTGCGAAAAGGGGAGAGCAGTCAGCTTTCCCCTTTTTCACAGAATACGTTCTGTCCATCGGAAATAAAAGGAAAATATGGAAATGACAGGAGGGAGGATCTGTATGAAAGCAGCTTCTGCGTCAAAGAAAAAGGGAGTTCTGAAAAAAACAAGAAATTCCAGAACCATCTGGAACTATCATATTATGGTTCTGATTGGAATGGTCTGGCTGTTTTTCTTTAATATTGTTCCAATGTTTGGAATTGTCATTGCATTTGAGGATTACAATCCGATGTCCGGCCTGTGGCATTCGGATTTTGTGGGAATGGAAAATTTTGCCTATCTGTTTTCCATGAGTGACTGTAAACGCGTAATCATCAATACGCTGGTCATTGCAGTTGCCAAACTGATTCTGAATATTATTGTGCCGCTGGCATTTGCACTTTTATTAAATGAAATCCGTCAGGTGAAATTCAAAAAGGCGGTACAGACGATCGTTTATCTGCCGCACTTCCTTTCCTGGGTTATCCTGGCAAGCGTTCTTCTGGAAATGTTCGGTTACAAAGGCGTGATCAATTCGATTCTCGGTGTATTCGGAATCCAGGGAAAGATCTGGTTCTCCGAGGAGAACTGCTTCCGTCAGTTAGTCATCGGTTCGGATGTCTGGAAAGAGTTCGGATTCAATGCCGTTATTTATCTGGCAGCCCTTACCGGTATCAGCCCGGAGCTTTACGAAGCGGCAGCGATTGACGGCTGCAGCCGCTGGAAAGCAGTATGGAATATCACCATTCCGGGTATTGCAAGCACCATCGTTGTATTAAGTATTCTTGGCCTTGGAAATGTTTTAAATGCAGGCTTCGATCAGGTCTTCAATCTGTACAGCCCGCTGGTTTATTCAACAGGAGATATCCTTGATACCTGGGTTTACCGCATGGGTCTTCTGAACGTACAGTTCTCGCTGGCAACAGCGGCGGGTCTCTTTAAATCCGTAATCAGCTTTACACTGATTGTCATTTCCTACATCGTTGCATACAAAGCCGCAGACTACAAGATTTTCTAAGGAGGGACAAAAATCATGATTCAAAGCAAAAGTCTTGGAAGTAAAATATTCAATGTATTTAACATCATTCTGATGAGTCTGCTCTCCTTAAGCTGTCTGTATCCGCTGTGGTATACACTCTGTCTTTCTGTTTCTGATAAAGCAGCAGCAAATTCAGGAAAGGTAAGCTTCTATCCGGTTGGATTTTCCCTGGCTTCGTATCAGCAGATCATGGGAGATACGCAGTTCTTCCGCTCGTTCCTGATTTCTGCAGAGCGAACGATTTTCGGAACAATTTTTACGATTGTAGTTCTTGCCATCTTCGCCTATCCGTTGTCCAAATCAGCGAATGAATATCATCCGAAAAATGTGATTATGTGGATCGTCATTTTTTGTATGCTGTTCAACGGAGGAACGATTCCGTGGTACATCACCATGGTCAATTACGGCATGATCGACAATATGGTCGGCCTGATCCTCTGCGGAGGACTCCCAGTCTTTAACCTGATTCTTCTGATCAATTTCTATCGAAGCCTTCCAAAAGAGCTGATGGAAGCAGCAGAGATTGACGGCGCCGGTGTATGGACCGTTCTGTTCCGTATCGTTGTTCCGTGCGCAATTCCAATTTTCGCAACGCTGATCCTGTTCACCAGCGTCGGTTATTGGAACGAATACTTCCAGGGACTTGTACTTTCGAGTGGGGAGCAGCATTATCCACTGCAGACTTACATCAAACAGATGGTCGTTAATATCCAGACAACAAATCTTTCGATGGATCAGATCGAAAAGATGGACAAACTGTCCAACCAGTCGCTGGATGCAGCAAAGGTATTCATTGCAATGGTTCCGATGCTGGTGGTTTATCCGTTCCTGCAGAAATACTTTATCAATGGTATTATGCTGGGGGCTGTAAAAGAATAAAGAGAAAGAAAAACAGGGCTCTGGCGGAGTGAAAACCGCCGGAGTCTTTTTGCGTAATGCGGAATAAAAAGTACATTGCTTGTTTGCACTAGAATGGAATATAATAGAAAGCAGAAAAAACGTGAAAAATGTGAGGAATAATCGTGAAACAGGAAATTATAGCAGACCTGTCCCGGATTACGGAGGAGGAACAGGCGATTCTGGACGGCAAGACGGAAGTGGAAAAGGAGCGGTATTCGAGCGGGCAGAAGTTTGTGATGGATGCGGGAAAGCTGCTGGAGCGGGGAAAATTGATTGATATTCGGCCGCACACGCGGTTTATTCGTTTTCCGGCGCACAGCCACAATTATGTCGAGATGATCTACATGTGCCAGGGAAGCACCGTGCACACCATCAACGGGGAACGGATCGAATTGAAAACGGGCGAGCTGCTGATTCTGAACCAGAATGCAGTGCAGGAAATCGAACCGGCGGGGCGTGACGATATCGCGGTCAACTTTCTGATCTTGCCGGAGTTTTTCGACCAGACGCTGCGGATGATCGGGGCAGAGGAGAATCAGTTAAAGGATTTTATCGTCGGCTGTCTGAAAAGCGGGGAGGTACCGCTCTGTTATCTGCATTACAGAATCGCGGATGTCCTTCCGGTGCAGAATCTGATCGAAAATCTCGTCTGGACGCTCTTACATCACCAGAGCAATAAGCGGAGCATCAATCAGATTACGATGGGCCTTTTATTCCTGCAGCTCATGAACTACACCGAACGCGTGCAGGTGGGAGAGCAGTATTTTGAACAGGAGATGCTGCTCGGCGTATACCGCTATATCGAGGAACATTACCGGGAGGGCAGTCTTTCGGAACTGGCGGAAGAACTGCACTACGATTTTTACACCTTAATCCGCATGATCCGCCGCCTGACCGGGAAAAACTACACTGAACTTGTCCAGAACAAACGCCTCACCCAGGCCGCGTATCTGCTGGAAACGACAGGACTTTCCGTGGCGGACATCAGTGAGCGGGTCGGGTATGAGAATATGAGTTATTTTCATCGGATTTTCAAGGAGCGCTATGGAATATCGCCGAAGAAGTACCGGGTGGAGAAGAAAATAGAATAGAAATAGAAAAATCCACAGGGGGATAAGGGCTCTGTGGATTTTTTTGCTGTTATCCTATTTTAGCGGAAAACGAATCCTCATAAAGATAATTCTGCTTTTATAATAGATTTGTCCAGCATAGTAAGATGTTGGGCATTCGAAAAAGAAAAAGCAGAGAAAGAGTGGAAAAATAGACAACTTTAGAATATAATTGACTAAGAAAAAATGGAAAAACAGGAAAAACTCGATAAAATTATATTTTACGTCGTAATTGTCATAGGAATTTTAATGATTTTGCTGCAAAATGGAGGTAAGAAAAAACAGAAACGGAGTGAATAAAATGAGTTTATATATCGGGACAAATTATCATCCGCATGATTGGCCGAAGGAGCGGTGGGAAAAGGATTTTCAATTGATGAAAGAGGCTGGATTTGATACAGTACGGCTGGGACATCTGTGCTGGGACAGCTATGAGCCGGAGGATGGCGTTTATACCTTCGAATGGTTTGATCAGGTTATGGAGTTATGCGTAAAATACAAATTGAATGTAATACTGGATGTGTCGATGCATCCGGCACCGATCTGGGTTCATAAACTTTGCCCGGGATGCAATGTAGGAGGAAAAAATGGAGCTCCACAGGCACCGCTGCGCCGATATATGGACGATGTTTCTGATCCAGAGTATCAGAAGTATGCACTGCGGTTTGCTGAAAAAATCGTTTCCCGTTATAAAAATCATCCGGCGCTGTTTGCGTTTGGACTGTGCAATGAGCTGGGAGCAGGCTATCCATCCTATTCTGAAGCGTCGAAGAAGAGATTTCAGAAATGGCTGGAAAAGAAATATAAAACAATAAAAGCACTAAATCATGCCTGGGCAACCCAGCGCTGGAGCCGAAAGCTTTCATCTTTCGAAGACGTTGCAATGCAGGTAAATGAATACGAAATCGGGGCACCGGAGGCATGGCTGGATATGCGGCGCTTCTTTTCCGATGGTATCGCAGATTTTATTACAGAACTGGCAGAAACGGTAGAACAAAATGCGCCGGGAAAGGCTCATACATCGAACCACTTTGCAGAATATGAGACGCTTGGATTTGATTATTTGAAGGCAGCATCTGGATTTGTTGACTATCCTGGCATCGGTTTTTATCCTGGCTATGGAAACAGGGAGAGTATGGGATTCTGGAAAACGGGTTCCTGGTACATGAAACGGATTGCTGAAACTGGAAAACCAATGTGGTGCATTGAATTTGTGACAGGTGGTTTCGGGATTCATCATGCGGCAATGGGGATGAACAGAATGTATGCGTTCTGGTGTCTGCTGCATCGGATGCAGATGATGCTGGGATGGACCTGGCGAAGCATGCTGAATGGCGAAGAACAATATCTGACCGGTATGCTGAATCATGATGGAAGACCGAATGAAAATTATCGGGAATACCAGTGGATTGCATCGGATTTTCGGAAGCTGGAAAAATACGGATTTCCATATCTGCCGCAGCCAGAGATTGCTGTTTCTTACAGTTATGACAGTGAGCTTATGGCTGCGTATGCAAAAATGCAGTATCGAATGCCATACAGCAACAACCTTGCCATCGCGCATCGGATTCTGGAAGAGAGAAACCTGAATTATAATGTTGTAGATTTGCATCAAATGACAGAACAATATCAGATTCTGATTATTCCGGGTGAAATTGTAATGGATCACGAGCAGGAAAACACGGTGCGGGAATTTGTAAAAAATGGCGGTACGGCAATTATGACAGGGTATTCTGCATGGGTAAAAGAAACCGGTCAGGTATTTGACACGTCGAGACCAGGAAACCTGACTGATGTATTTGGAATAGAAATTGTTGGATATCAGAGGACCGCAGGTATGGAAGTTTCTGAAAAAGAAGAGCAGAAGCTTCGCAGAAATCCGGCAAACGGAAGAGAACTTCTGAAAGTGAGAGAAAAATGGATTGATGTGGATTATTATGAGCAGATCAAAGCAACAGATGCAGAAGTCCTGCAGCGTGAGGAGACACATCAGATTCCAGCTATAACCAGAAATCGGTATGGAAAAGGAGCGGCGTATTATTTGTTTTGTGAAACGGAGCCGGAACTTTTAGGCGAGGTTCTTGATGAATGCTGCAGGGAAAAAAGTATGCAGTCCGTGGTTACACCGCAGGGAGTAATTGGAAGAAAAATAGCGGAAAACCAGTATTTTTATGTGAATCTGACGGGAAAGGAGCAGAAAATAGAGCTTCCAGAAAATGGATATGGGGTGCTGCAGGAGAAAAAGATGGAAGATACCTGCACGCTGCAGGCGTTTGATGGTGAACTGGTGATTTGTTAAAGAAGATTGCATGAGGAAAAGAAAATGAAAAAAACAGAGGACAAGTCAGTTATTTACAAGTCACTCTGGATCATGGGGACAGTTATGATTTTAGCTGTCCTCATTATTGAGCTTGTAAGTATTTTTCTGATTCAGAGAGACAGAAGAAAGACGGAGAGGCTATTTTCTAATACGATAGAGAGCTACGGTCAGTTCTGGGAGGATAAATTTGCATCAACTTCAAAAGCGCTTCTGCTGATGAGCGGAACGGATTCAACACCATATTATCAGCAGCTGTGTATTTCGAAAGATCCGCTAACGGTGGAAACTGCTAAAGTACAGCAGCAGAAAATCATGATCGAAATGGGAGAACGGTATGGAAGGGAAATGATGCTGTTTGTCTATGTGCCGGAACGAAATATTTATTTTGTAAGCACAGAGGAAGGGACAACTTATGCCCATCAGAGAGCGTTTAAAGAGAAAATCATTTCTTATATCGCGAACCAATATCAGGAACCAGAGAAAAACTGGATTTTTATGGAATTTGATGGACATCAGTACCTGGCGCGTATTTATTCGGCTGAAAATGGATACATTGGAGCTGCATTTTCTTTGGAAAGAATTGTATCTGGTTTTGTCGGAGAACGAAAAGATCTTTGCGTAGAAGTGCGGGATAATGAGACAGGAGAAGTAAAAATACACCAGGGGACAAGAAAAAGCGGAATTAGTACAACTTGTGTTTATCCACTGAAATATACAAATGCACAGATTTATGTCAGTATGGATGAAGGAATGCTGGACCCGGGAGGAACGTTCGGAACGCTTCTGCTAATGGGAGTCATGATGCTTGCAATTGCCAGCATTCTGATGGCAATTGGTCTGCAGGGAAAAACAGTCTTTGCGCCATTAGAACAGCTTCGAAGAGCCATGGAGCAGTACAGTACCGGGGATTTGGACGTACGTCTGCCGGAGCGGGAAAATGTATCTCAGATCGGACAGCTCTATCAGACCTTTAATCATATGGCAGATCAGATTCAGATTTTAAGAATTGATGTTTATGAAAAAGAGCTGGAGCGGCAGAGGGCGCGAAGCCGTTTCCTGCAGGTGCAGATTCAGCCGCATTTTTATACCAATATTTTAAATCTGATTCATGGAATGGCACAGATTCAGGATTTTGAAGAAATTCAGAAACTCTGCCGGGTATCAGCTGCATATTTCCGTTATCTGATGGGGCAGAAAGGAACCTTTGTACCATTGAAAGAAGAACTTCGATGTCTGATAAGCTATGTTGAAATTCAGCACTGCCGTTATAAAGATATGCTGGAAATTCAGGTAAACGTAGAACCGGAAATGGAGGATGAAATGATTCTTCCACTGGTGATTCAGACTTTTGTTGGAAACAGTGTAAAACATAATATTATGCTGGTTCCGCATCTGGAAATCGAGCTGACAGTAAAAAGAGAAGGCGAGCATGATCTGCTGATTCTGATCGAAGATAATGGTTTAGGATTTAAGAAAGAAATTCTTGATAAAATTAATCGGAATGAGTCAATTGAAGAAGAAGGAGAACATATCGGAATACAGAATGTGAAGGAACGTATCCGTGAATTTTATGGGGAGGCGTATGAATTAAAAATTACAAGTCAGCCGGGATATAGTGAAATTCGCATTTTACTGCCGAGAATAGAAAAACAGTAGAAAGAAGGGAGCAAAAATGAATCTGCTGCTGGTAGATGATGAAATTGCCATGCTGCATATTATGGAGAAGGCAATTGACTGGAAAAAGAAGGGAATTCAAAAGGTTTTTACGGCCTACAATACGGATCTTGCACGGGACATTATCAGTAGTTCCAAAATTGATCTTGTGATCTGCGATATTGAAATGCCAAAAGAGAATGGTCTGAGTCTGATTCAATGGATTCAGGATATGTATCCTGAAATTATCAATATTATTCTGACTGGGTACCCGGATTTTAATTATGCGAGAAGTGCAATTTCCCTTGGGGTTTACCGGTATTTACTGAAACCGATTGCTTTTGATGAACTGGAAGAAACAATTGCTTCAGCAGTGGAAAAGCTGGAGGAGTATAAAACAAAAAACAAACCGGAAGCAGATCCGGAGATAGCAGATGCGGTCAATACGATTAAAAAGTATCTGGAAAGCCATTACAGTGAAGTGATTACACGAAAGAAGATTGAAGAATTGGTGCATCTGAACCAGGATCATATCAACCGGGAGTTTAAGAAACAGACAGGATATACACTGATGGAGTATGTACAGCATTATCGAATTTTGATGGCAAAGAAAATGCTGCGGGAGACGACGCTGTCGATTTCTGAAATCAGTATTCGGACAGGCTATGATTCGCCGGCCTATTTTTCTAAAATATTTAAAAAACAGACCGAACGTACACCATTGGAATATCGTGCGGCAAAAGCAAAAGGATAAGTCGTTTTTGTTATAAAACGGGTCGGGATTGAAATTGAGAGAGAAGTGGAAGTGCGGTAAGATAAAACCATCAAAAAACACGGAGGTAACACAAATGAGAAAGAAAATGGCAGCAGCAGTTTTGATGGCGGCAATGACCGCATCACTTCTTGCAGGATGTGGGGACAGCAAGAGTTCGGACAGCACAAAGGCAGATTCTGCGCAGACAACAGCATCGAACCAAAGTGAAGCAGGAGATAGTACATCCGATCTGAAGGATGGAAAAATAGAAGAACTTCTGATGGTATGGCCAGGATCTAATGCATCACCGGCAGATATGCAGGCCGTAGAGGATGCAATGAATGAGATCATCGGAGAAAAGGTAGATGCAAAAGTAAAACTTCAGATTATTGAATGGGGTGCTTATAACGACCAGACGAACCTGATGCTTTCGAGCGGTGAAAAACTGGATATGGTATTTCTGATGTCCAATATTCGTGAAGATGGACAGAGAGGACAGCTCTATCCAATCAATGATCTGGTAGAGACGTATGCACCGGATGCATACAGTGCAATGGAGCGTTATATTGAAGCATGCTATTTCGACGGTGATCTGTATGGACTGCCGACGTATCGTGACCTTGCATCCCAGGCAGGATTTATGTGCCGAGCAGACATTCTGGAAGAGCTTGGATATAAAGCGGAAGATATCAAAAACTTTGATGATATCGAGGAAGTACTGAAAAAATGCCAGGAAGTACATCCGGAACTTTATCCGATGATTCCGTCGGATCTGAACAATGGATGTTTCCTGAACTATGTAAAAGGAGAGTTTGATGTTGTAACTTCAGGTGTCGGCGTTGATATCGATGATGATGCATCCGATGGAATCACCGTTATTAATACGTATGACACAGAAAAGTACAAAGAGATGGCTGAAAAAGCATATGACTGGAACCAGAAAGGCTATTTTATGCCAGATTCTACAACGAATACAACAACCCGTCAGGATCTGTTCCGTGCTAATACAGCGTTCAGCTATTATGGAAACCAGCATCCGGGAACTGCAACACAGGAAACAATGAACTCCGGTAAAGAAATCGTTTCGATTCCGATTGGAAGAAGCACTATCAGTACTTCCTCTGTTAACTTCTGCCAGTGGGTAATTCCGGCACAGTGCGAGAACCCGAAAAAAGCTCTTGCAGTCCTGAATCTGCTGTACTCAGACTCCGACTTCCAGAATCTGTTCCGATATGGAATTGAAGGCAAAGATTATGTTGTATCGGATGGAATTGCATCTTATCCAGATGGAGTAACTTCTGATTCGGTAGGCTGGGGCAACGAGCTGTGGCTCTGTGGTAATGGTTCTGTTGGCTATGCATGGGAAACTGATCCGGAAAATGTATATGAGAAATTTACGGAATACAATGATACTGCACAGGAATCTCCGCTATATGGATTCATTTATGACACGACAAATGTAAAAAATGAAATTACAGCAATTACAAACGTAACAGATAAATATAAAGCAATCATCGAAAACGGCGATGCAGATCCAAGTACGACACTGCCGCAGTTCAATGAAGAACTGAAATCAGCAGGTATCGACAATATTATCGAAGATATGCAGAAACAGGTAGACGAATGGCTTGCAAATAAATAAACAAGGCAGACAGGGTCGGACGATGAGAATCGGCCGGCCCTGGCTTTTGAGACAGAAAAAGAGGGATTCCTATGGGAAAAAAGAAAACATGGAAAAATATAAAAAGAGCATTTCCATTATATATAATGGTAGCGCCGGGATTTTTATATCTTTTAATTAATAACTATGTGCCGATGACCGGTATCATCATTGCTTTTAAACATTTGAATTTTGCAAAAGGAATTTTGCACAGTGACTGGGCGGGGCTTTCCAACTTTAAATATCTGTTTAAAACACCGGATGCAGCACTGATTACAAGAAACACATTATTATACAATTTTGCATTTATTGTCGTTAATACGACGGTATCTATTCTGATTGCAATTTTACTGAGTGAATTAAGAAGCAAGACAAAAGTGAAAATTTTTCAGTCTGCTGTTCTGATTCCATCTTTGATTTCGATTATCATTGTCAGCTATCTGGTATATGCGTTCTTAAGCGGACGTACTGGCTTTGTTAATGGACTGCTGACTTCTCTTGGAAAAGAAAATATCTCATTTTATACCGAGTCAAAATACTGGCCATTCATCCTGATTTTTGTAAACTGCTGGAAGGGAGCCGGATATTCATCCATTATTTATCTGGCAGCGATTCTTGGAATTGACCAGGAAATGTATGAGGCAGCTGAGATTGACGGAGCAACAAGATGGCATAAAATCAAATGTATTACCCTTCCACTGCTGAAATCTACAGTAATCACAATGACACTGCTGTCCATCGGAAGAATTTTCTATTCTGATTTTGGTCTGTTTTATCAGGTACCAATGAACTCGGGAGCGCTGATCAATGCAACCAACACGATTGATACTTACGTATATAGAGGACTGATTGAGCTGGGTGACATCAGTATGTCATCGGCAGCATGTGTATATCAGTCGCTGATGGGATTTGCACTTGTCATGATTGCAAACTGGCTTACAAAACGTTACAGCAGTGAGAATGCACTGTTCTGACAGAAAAGAGGACAAAATTATGGTAGGAAAACAGGAACGGCGTTATCAGAGAATGATCACGGTAGTTCTGGCACTGATTTCACTGATTATGGTGATTCCGCTGGTGCTTCTGGTGGTTGCATCGTTTACAAGCAACAATGAGATTGTGCTGCATGGATATTCTTTCTTCCCAAAAGAACTGAGTCTGGAAGCATACAGGTACATTTGGAACGAGAGGGCACAGGTTTTCCATGCATATGGAATCACCATTCTGGTAACCGCGATTGGAACAACGATTGGCGTGATGATGACACTTTTGTATGCGTATGTACTGGCACATGAGAAATTTCCTGGAAAAACATTTCTTGCATTTTATCTGTTTTTCACGATGCTGTTTAATGGTGGACTGGTACCGACCTATATTATGTATACCCGCTACCTGCACATGAAAAATACGATTCCGGCATTAATTATACCGGGTCTGCTGATGAGTGCTTTTAATGTGATTCTGACAAGAACGTATATTCAGTCAAATGTACCGGCGGCATTAAGTGAGGCTGCCAAAATTGATGGTGCAACAGAGTTTCAGGTATTCCGCAAAGTAGTTCTTCCTATGTGTAAACCGATCATTGCAACGGTCGGATTATTTGCCGGACTTGGTTATTGGAATGACTGGACGAATGGATTATACTATATTACAGATACTAACAAATTCAGCATTCAGCAGCTTTTGAATAATATGATTAAAAACATCGAATTTCTTTCCAAAAATGCGAACAGTAATATCAACCTGGCCAGCGTAGGAGGGGGAATCCCGCAGGAGACCGTGCGTATGGCAATCGCCATCGTCGGACTGCTTCCGATTCTGATCGTATTCCCATTCGTACAGAAATATTTTGTAAAAGGAATTTCTATTGGAGCTGTAAAAGGCTGAAAAAAAATGGGGGAAAGCAAATGAAAATAAAAGAGATGGAAACAGAAAAACTGATTTCGCTTCTCTGCGGCGATCAGTTTATGAATACAAAAGCACTGCCGGAATACGATATTCCATCCCTGGAAATGAGCGATGGACCGATGGGGCTTCGCTATCAGAAAAAGGATAAGGATTCTCTTGGCATTAATCGAAGTGAACCGGCGACCTGTCTGCCGGCGGGAGTAGCAGTAGCGGCATCCTGGAACCCGGATGTAGCAGAGCAGGTAGGAACAATCATTGGATCAGAGGCGGCTGCGTACGGAGTGGATCTGGTGCTGGGACCGGCGGTTAATTTGGAACGGAATCCCCTCTGCGGAAGAAATGTGGAATATCTTTCCGAGGATCCGCTTCTTGCAGGAAGACTGGGAGGTGCCTATATCCGCGGCGTGCAGTCACAGCAGGTCGGCGCATGTATCAAGCACTTTGCTGCAAATAATCAGGAGACCGAACGGGAATATCTGAATGTAATCTGTGAGGAAGATGTCCTGCGGGATCTGTATTTAAAAGCGTTTGAAATTGCAATCCGTGAGGGAAAACCGGCAGCGGTCATGACGAGCCTTTCGAAGATCAATGGAACATACTGTGCAGAAAACCGCTGGCTGTTCGATATTCTTCGAAAAGAATGGGGCTTTGACGGACTGGTCATGACGGACTGGTTCGGACTGGACGATCGGGTGAAATCGGCAGAGGCAGGACTGGATCTTGAAATGCCGGGAACGGATGGAAAAAGCACTGCTTATATGGTGGAGCAGTGGAAACAGGGCAGACTGGACGAACACGTGATCCGTGAGCGGGCAGAATGCATCATACGAAATGCGAGAAAGTGGAAGATTCCGAAAACGAAAAAGACAGAGGAAGAACGAGAGCTGATTTTAAAAGAAAATCATGAAAAAGTCTGCGCAGCAGCAGAAGAAGCCATCGTTCTGCTGAAAAATAAAGAGGATATTCTGCCGCTGCAGCAGGGCAGAAAGCTGGCGGTTATTGGAGAATATGCGAGAGAACCTCTGTTTCAGGCGGAGGGCTCCGGAAAAGTAGAAGGAGCAGGAAAAGAAGACGCCTGGGAATGTGCAGAAAAATGGAACGGAGCAGATAATACACCGTTTGCGATGGGATATCGCAGGAACAATGCGGGAAGTGAAGCGGAGCAGCAAAAACTCCGGGATGAGGCGGTGAAAACAGCAGCGGATGCAGATGCGGTTCTGTTTTTCCTTGCTATGGATTTTGGTTTTGAAGGAGAAGGAAATGACCGTGTGCAGTATGAACTGCCGGAATACCAGGTGGCTCTTTTAAAAGAAATTGCTGTAGTTAATTCGAATGTAATTGCGGTTGTGATGAACGGCGGAGCCGTTGCCATGCCGTGGGCTGACGAAGTAAAGGCGATTCTGGAATGCTTCTACGGCGGTCAGGGGATTGGAAGAGCGATTGTGAAAGTGATAAGCGGAGAGGTGAATCCGTCCGGACATATGCCTGTGTCAGTTCCGGCGTTCCGGGAACAGATTATCTCGGATGAAAATTTTGCAGAGCAGACGGAGCAGGTGACGTACCGCGAGGGTATGTTTATGGGCTACCGAGGATACGAGACGAAAAAAATTCCAGTGCAGTTTCCGTTTGGATTCGGACTTTCGTATACAACATTTGAAATTACAGAGTGCAGCGTGGAGCAGGAGAAAATCACAGATTGTGAGAAAACAGTTCTGCGTGGAAAAATTAAAAATACGGGCAACAGAAAAGGGGCTCAGGTCGTTCAGCTCTATGTGAAAAATCCAAGAGCATGGAAAGCAAGGCCAGCCAGGGAACTTCGCGATTTTCAGAAAATCATACTGGAGGCGGGAGAAGAAAAAGAGTTTGTATTTTCCATTTCACGTGAACTGTTTGAACTCTACGATGAACGCGTCAATGAGCGGACGGTACCGCAGGGAATGTATGGACTTGAGCTTGGATTTTCAGTACAGGATATCCGTGCAGCACAGAAGATCGAAGTAACACCGGTTTTTCCAGTACCAAAACAGATCCAGGGATGGGATAAAACGGAGCGTCTGCTGGAAACGAAGGCTGGGGAACAGATTTTTGAAGAGCTGTATCGTAAAATTACAGAAAAAGCAGGAGGAATCTTCGCGCAGCGTCTGAAAGAAGAGAAAAATGTAAGAGAAATGCTTCTTTCTCAGCCCATTCGTATCGTTCACCTGATGATCTGGAATGAGATGACAGATTCAGAATTAATTGCTATATTGGAAAAGGTAAATCAAGAACTGTATCATGACTACCGGGAAAAGATGCGGAGTTTGGAGAAAAAATGAAAACAATAGAAGAAATGAAATCCTTTCCGGCGGCAAGAAAAAATTACAGACCGGAAAAGGTAGAAAAACTGTCGGAAGAACAGATGAAATGGTTCCGGGATGCGAAGTTTGGCATGTTTATTCACTGGGGAGTATATTCGATGCTCGGAAAAGGGGAATGGGTGCTGATGAATGAGCATCTGGATGTGCGGAAGTATGAGACACTGAAGGATGACTTTCTTGCAGAAAATTTTGATGCGGAACAGTGGGCCAAAAATGCAAAGGCAGCGGGGATGAAGTACATGGTGCTGACAACACGCCACCACGATGGCTTTTGCCTGTTCGATTCGAAATGCAGTGATTTTACCGCAATGAAAGGAGCTGCACATCGGGATTTTGTTAAAGAATATGTGGAGGCGTGCCGGAAAGAAGGAATGAAAGTTGGCTTTTATTATTCTCCTCTCGACTGGCGCTTTCCAGGATATTTCATGCCGGATCTTTACTGGGAGAGTGCAGAGGCACTGAAAAAACAGTGCCATGATCAGCTGATGGAGCTGATGAGTAATTATGGAAAGATTGATCTGCTCTGGTTCGACGGTGAGTGGCTTGCACTTGGAGGAATGGACTGGAATGGAGAAAGAGGCTGGTACAGGAAAGATGACTGGCAGACCAGTGAATATATGAGGGTCAATTATTTCTGGGAGTCGGAGAAACTGATAAATGAAATTCGACAGCTGCAGCCGGATATTATGATCAATAACCGCGGCGGCTGGGAAGGCGATTTCCATGTGCGGGAACGCAGAATCGACGGGATGCGGACGGACAAGCCGTGGGACAGCAACGACTGTATTGCGGATTCCTGGGGCTATATTCCGGGCAGACCAGTGCTGCCGCTGCGCCAGCTGATTCAGAATCTGGTTTCAATCGCCGTGCGGGACGGCAATTATCTGTTGAATATCGGCCCGGACGGAACGGGAAAAATGGATGAGGAGCAGGTAGAACGCCTGCGCCAGGCCGGAGAATGGCTTTCGAAATACGGCGAAACGCTGTACGGCCTGCGCGGCGGCCCTGTGATTGCGGACCGCTGGGGCGGAACGACGTACCGCGACAATATTGTTTATGTGCATATTCTGGAATGGGAAAAAGATCAGATCACGTTTGAAATTCCGGGGAATACAATGGAAAAATGGGAAGTGATTTCCGGCGGAAAAGCAGAACTGACGGAAGAAAACGGAACCTTTTCGATCTCCGTCCCGATTCCGGAGCGCGACAGCATTGATACCATTCTGAAACTTACCTTTGCAGAACCGATTGTATGGGAGGGCTGCAAAGGACGGGAAAATGATGTGTATGGACTTGCGGACGGTCTGAAAGAAGAATAGAGGATACAAAAAAACGGATCGAGTATCTGACTTTAAAATCAGATGTTCGATCCGTTTTTTGCGTGTAAATCGTATCAATTACTTACTGTTCATTTTCATCCTTCGGCAGCCGCACGATCCGTACCTTGTCGACTCTCCGGTCTGCCATTTTCAGTACGGTTACGTCTAGGCCATCCGAGACGAAATGATCGCCTTCCTTTGGCACGCGCTCGAGGATCCCCATGATCCATCCGCTGACCGTAAAGACGTCAAATTCTTTGTCAATATCGAGCTCTTCATACACCTTGTCGATGCTTGCCGTTCCGGTCACGAGGTATTCGTTTTCGGAAACTTTCTGGATTTCCTGTACAACCGCATCATGCTCATCCCAGATTTCGCCGACGAGCTCTTCGAGGATATCTTCCATGGTGATGATACCGTCGGTGCCGCCGAATTCATCAATGATAATGGCAATATGCGATTTCTTCGCCTGCATTTTTTTCAGCAGCGGGCCGACCTTCGTATTCTCGGTTACAAAGAGCGCCGGGCGGATGATGCTGCTTAGCGGTTTGTTGGTGTGGTAAATGTGGTTGTGGAAATCCTTCTGATACACAATTCCCACAATGTGGTCGATATCATCATCATATACCGGCAGCCGGGAAAATCCGGTGTCGGAGAAAGTCTTAGCGATCTCGGATTTCGTCGCATCGAGTGGAATGCCGATGACGTTGACACGCGGAGTAAAAATCTCTGCGGCCTCCATCTCCATGAAGCCGATTGCATTCTGAATCAGATCGCCTTCCTGGTCGTCGATGTCGCCCTCCTGGGTCGCCTCCTCGACGATGGTCATCAGTTCCTCATCGGTGATGCCGTGGTTTTCCGAGGATTTGAAGATGCGGGAGAGCAGCTTCTTCCACTGGGAAAAGAGAAACGTCACCGGGGTCAGCATGATCATCAGAATGTGGAGAAACGGTGCGGAAAATTTGGCGATCGTCTCCGGGGATTCTTTTGCAATGCTTTTCGGGGAAACTTCGCCGAAGATCAGGACCACGATAGTGGTTACGATCGTGGAAACCGTCGCACCGGAGTCGCCGCCGAGAAGCTTGATAAAAAGCACCGTGGCAAGGGAGCTGAGTCCGATGTTGACGATGTTGTTGCCGACGAGAATCGTGGAGAGCAGCTTGTCAAAGTTCTCCAGCAACTTTAACACCAGTTCCGCCCGCTTGTCGCCTTTTTCTGCCATATTTTTCATGCGGATGCGGTTCAGCGAGGTGAAAGAAGTCTCCGTCGCCGAAAAGTAGGCTGAGAGCATGACGCAGATAAGAATGATGATGAGTGACACAATGTCGCTGTTCATTTGTTTTTCCTTTCTTAGGAAACCGGGACACGATGCAAAAAATGTACAAAAAGACATAACCTATCTTGAATCTGGCGGAATCAAAGATAGATTATGTCTCCGTTTATCAAATGATGAAAATAAAGCATCGTCGAGGCATACTGCCTGAGTCGTCCATGTTTCTGTAATCCTTTCGTTGATCAGTAATCCCTTTTATTGTACGGTATGTGGGAATAATTGTCAATAAGGCATGCGAAAATCACAGGAAATACGAAACCGCATTGTTGTAGCTGATATTTTCCACCATCTCTTTCAAAAACTCCAGGTTTGCCGGGTACTCCCCGTTTTCCACCCAGTTTCCGATTTGATTGCAGAGAATCCGGCGGAAATATTCGTGGCGCGGGAAGGAGAGGAAGCTGCGGGAGTCGGTCAGCATGCCGATGAAGGTGGAGAGCATGCCGATGCTGGAAAGCGTCGCAAGCTGGGATTCCATGCCGTATTTGTGATCGTTGAACCACCATGCGGTACCGAACTGCACTTTTGAGCGGATGCCAGGCGCAGCAAAGTTTCCGGCCATGCTTGCAAGCATCGGGTTGTCGCCCGGGTTCAGGGAGTAGAGCACGGTTTTCGGCAGTGCGTCATCCTCGTCCATATCGTTTAAGAAAGCACCGAGCATCGGGGCAAAGGCGAAATCGTTCATGCTGTCAAAACCGGTATCGGCACCAAGTGCACGGAACATCCGCTTCGAGTTGTTGCGGAGCGCTTTGATATGAAGCTGCATGGCGATATTGTGCTTGTGATACAGCCATCCGAGGTTCGTCAGAAGGAAGCCCTTGTACATGCCGAGCTCTTTTTCAGTGAGAGCACCGCCGTTCATGCGATTTTCAAATACGGCATTCGCCTCAGCAGCCGTGCATGGCACATAGAAGCAGCCCTCGAGGCTGTGGTCGCTAACAACGCAGCCGGCGGAGAGGAAGAAGTCGAGGCGGCAGGAGAGGGCACGCACCATATCCTCCGCGGATGCAATCGTCCTGCCGGCGGCAGCGGCAAGCTTTTCCACGTATTCCGGGAAATCCGGCTTCTCGAGATGAACGGCGCGGTCCGGGCGGAAGGACGGCAGAACGCGGCAGGCAAAGTCTTCCTTCTGTAATGCCAGATGGCAGTGCAGATCATCTACAGGATCGTCGGTGGTGCACAGATGCGACACATGCTGGTTCAGAATCAGATTGCGCACGGTAAACTCCTTCGTCTGCAGTTTTGCATTCGCCTCATCCCAGATCTCCTTCGCTGCTGCGCGGGAGAGCGGTGTCGTGATGTCGAAGTACCGCTGCAGCTCCAGATGTGTCCAGTGGTATAAAGGATTGCCGATCGCGTTCTCAATCGTCTCGGCAAACGCCAGATATTTGTCGTAATCATCGGCGTTTCCGGTGATCAGATCTTCCGAAAAGCCCATCGCACGCATGGCACGCCATTTATAATGATCCCCGCCGAGCCAGACGCGTGTCAGATTCTCCATCTGGCGGTCTTCGAGAATCTCCTGCGGATTCAGATGGTTGTGATAGTCAAAAATGGGCATTTTTTCAGCCGCCTCGTGGTACAGTGTTTTCGCCGTATCGGTCTGCAGCAGAAAGTCAGCGTCCATAAAAGGTTTCATATGGAAATACCTCCCTTTTAGAATTGAGCAGTCAGCGCAGCAAGCGTATCTGTCACAGCGCCAGGTCCCTGAAGCATCGAGACAAAAGCATTCAGCACACGGTCAGAAAGTCCGGCGGAAATCAGATCCACACCGAAAATCGAAGCATCGGAGAGCAGCGGAGCCAGAGTTTTGGAAAGGGTCTCGCGGTCAGCCGGTGCGCCGAGTTTCAGATCCTGCACATACGGGCGGACCGTGGCAAGCAGCGGATCCGGGCTCAGATCAAATGCATCGCCGTTGTCATCCACGCCCATCAGATACCGCAGCCATCCCGCAAATACAGCCGGAATTGCCTGAAGATCCGAGAGTGACAGCTCCGGAGAAGCAAGATACGATTTGATCGTCTCACCGAACCGAATCGACAGCTTCTGTGATGTATCGGTTGCAATTCGCTGCGGCGTATCCGGCATAAACGGATTCGGGATGCGGATGTTCAGCACTTCATCGATAAACTGCTTCGGAGAGAGAATGCAAGGATCGGTGACAACCGGAAGTCCTTCCACATATCCGATGCGCTCCACGAGCTTTTTCAGTACCGGATTTTTCATCTCCTCACTGATCAGTTCATAGTCCAGCAGGCAGCCGAACACAGCGAGTGCGGTGTGCAGCGGGTTCAGGCAGGTGCAGACCTTCATGCGCTCTGTTTTGTTGACAGTTTCCCGGTCGGTAAAAATCCATCCGCTCTTTTCCATCGGCGGCCGTCCGTTCGGGAAATGGTCTTCGACCACGAGGTACTGGCATTCCTCTGCATTGACGAACGGAGCAACGTAAGTATGGCGGGAGGTGATAATCGGCTGTGCATCGGCGAGGCCGTCCTCCTCGAGCATCTTTTCGATGGAAGCATCCGGCCGCGGGGTGATCTTGTCGATCATGGTCCACGGGAAGCTGACTTTTTCCGGGTTCTGCAGATAGGAGAGGAAGCCTGGCTGTACCAGCTTGTTTTCTTCCCATGCAGAAGCGTAGGCTGTCAGGGCAAGGGAAAGTTTTTCGCCATTGTGGGAGCAGTTGTCGGTGCTGACCATCGCAACCGGTTTTTCGCCTGCAAGAAATCTTTCATATAAAAGAGAAGCAACTTTTCCCATATAGCTGGTAACGGAAGAAGGTCCGGCAGCAAAATCGGCAGCAACAGACGGCAGCAGTTCGCCCGCACCGTTTTTCAGGGAATATCCCTTTTCGGTGATCGTAAACGTCGCCATCTGCAGGGAATCCTTGGTAAAGATTTCTTTTAACCGGGCAAAATCCGGAGAATCCGCCGTATCGGCAGCCAGCGATTCTGCGATGCTTCCAACAATGGTTTTCTCGACAGAACCATCGGCTTTTAAGGTCACCAGAATGCTTAAATTATCGTGCGGCTGGTACATATCACGGATGATTTCTGTATCGAAGCCCTCCGCAACGATGACACCGCGGTCAAAGGTACCGTTGTTCAGCAGTTCCTGTGCTGTATTTGCCTGGAAGGCACGGAAAATATTTCCGGCTCCGAAATGCACCCAGCACGGAGATTCTTTCGTGCGGGTGATCATTGCTTCGCGGTCATAGGATGGAAGCGCATAGCCTGCGGCTTCCCACGCTTTTTGATCTGCCAGTCCGGCAGCTGTTAAGTTAAGAGACATCAGTAAAAACCTCCTTTAAATTCCACGTTTGTGACTCTTGTCAATAGCTTCCCAGAGTCCGTTTAAATAAGTCGCGCCGAGTGCGCGGTCATACAGTCCATAGCCCGGCATTGCCTTCTCGCCCCAGATCATACGTCCGTGGTCCGGGCGGATCGGGCCGTCAAAGCCGGTGTCGTACAGCGCTTTCATGATCTCATACATATCGAAGCTGCCGTCAGAGGAAAGGTGTGCGGCCTCCTCGAAATCCTGCTGGCTGTGGAATTTCAGATTGCGGACGTGAGCGAAGTGGATGCGGCCCTTTAAGGAACGGATCATATCCGGCAGATCGTTCTCCAGGTTTGTTCCGTAGGAACCCGAGCAGAAGGTCACGCCGTTGTGCGGGTCATCGACCATCTTCATCATGCGCAGAATGTTTTCTTTATTAATGATGATTCTCGGAAGACCGAAGACACTCCATGCCGGGTCGTCCGGGTGAATGGCCATTTTGATGTCGTACTCGTTGCAGACCGGCATGATGCGTTCGAGGAAGTATTTGAGGTTGGCAAACAGTTTCTCATCATCCACATCGCGGTAAGCGTCAAAGAGCTCTTTCACTTTTGCCATGCGCTCCGGCTCCCAGCCAGGAAGAATTGCGCCGTTTGCATCACCTGCGATAGATTCAAACATTTTTTCCGGAACAAGTGCGTCTACGGCGGACTGTTTGTAGGCAAGTACGGTCGAGCCGTCCGGACGGACGCGTGCGAGTTCTGTTCTGGTCCAGTCGAAGACCGGCATGAAGTTATAGCAGACAAGGTGAATGTCTTCCTTGCCGAGGTGCTTTAACGTTTCAATATAATTATCGATGTACTGCTCACGGTCCGGGCTGCCGATTTTGATGGCGTCGTGGATGTTGACGCTCTCGATGCCGGAGATGTGAAGTCCAGAGGCCTCAACCTCTTCTTTTAACGCGTGAATCGCTTCGCGTGTCCACACCTCGCCCGGGGTAGTGTCGTACAGGGTTGTGATGACTCCGGTTACGCCCGGAATCTGGCGGATCTGCTCTAAGGTAACGGTATCAAATTTGGAACCATACCAGCGAAATGTCATTTCCATAAGAAAAACTCTCCTTTATTTTGTAATGTACTCCCGGAATCTTTCTGCACTTGCCTTTGCGGCTGATTTTCCGCCAGCTGCACCCGAATTTCATCAACGTACGCACCGCGTACGCCTCAGAAATTTGGGCACAACTGACAAAAAATCATCTCACAAAAACAAGCACAGAAAGATTCCGAGAGTACATTGTATTTTGCAAGTGGTGTTCTTTGCTTTTTATTGTATCGTTTCTTAAGAAAAAAGCCATGGCAAGAATTGTTGAGCACATTGCAAAAGTTGCGGCGGTTGGCCGGGAAAAAGCAAAATCAGCCTACAGGTGTGATAAGTAATATCTTTCTGGTATGACTAACCAATAGGAAAAACCTATAAGCGATTCATCGAAATAACAATTACCAAAAGGCGTTTTAGGGGTTGCACATAGAAAAAATATGCATTATAATATGCCATGTAATCGAGAAACACATTAAACATATCGACTTAGTAGGAAATGAGAACAGCAAATGAAAAAAACAGACAACAGACGGATGCAGGAGAACAGAATGATGGAGATGTGTTGTTGCTGTTGCTGCAGCTCCAATCAGAATAAAGAAAAATAAGAAACATTCGCAGGCAGAAAAAGCATAGCAGAAATTGCATGTGCGGGCAGGCCGGAACGAATGCCTGCTATTTTTTTAACCTTTTTTAAAAGAAATGCGAATGAACAACATAAGAATAGATAATAAACAGACATAGAAAACGGAGGACAAAAACATGAGAGGATGCGGATGCAGCTTCACCCCAGTTGAAAATAAAGAAACCGAAGAAATCAAATACACCGATGCACTGGCAGAACAGTTTGCAGCAGAAGTCGGAGTAGACCCAAGACCAAATGAAACCCTTGTAGAGATCGATGAGCGCGGCGCTTTCATCCGTCAGCCAAATGCATTTATCCAGCCATTCGGCGATAAAGAAGGCGGCCTGAAAGCAGAAGCAAACCGCTTCGGGATCTACTGGGCAACCGGATGCAACTGGTCCAACCGTCCGATCATCGTGCGGGAGCTTTTAGGACTGCAGGATGTGATCTCGGAGACGAGAGTTTCTCCATCCGGCGAGACAAACCGTTACGGACATGCATTCGGACAGTATCCGGATTTCAAGGATCCGGCGACAGGCGCTTACTTCTTAAGTGAGTTCTATAAAAGAGCAAACCCGGACTTCAAAGGAAGAGCAACGACACCGACCCTGGTGGATGTCAAAGAGAAAAAGGCTGTGAACAACGATTATCACCGCCTTACGAACTACCTCGAAGTGCAGTTCCGTCCATTCCAGCCAAAAGATGCGCCGGACCTGTACCCGAAAAAATTTCGGAAAGAGATCGATGAGTTTAACGACTGGCTCTTCCCGCATATCAACAACGGCCATTACCGCATGGCATTCTGCCAGTCACCGGAAGCATACGATGAGGCATACGAAGATTTCTATGAATCCCTCGATAAGCTGGACAAACGGCTGGAGACGAACCGTTTCCTGTTCGGCGACTACATCACCGACAGCGATGTCCGCGCTTACGTCACTCTGATCCGTTGGGATGTCAGCTACTTCCACAACGTAGGACCGGTGAAGAAACCGATTCGTGATTACAAAAATATCTGGGGCTACTTAAAAGAGCTGTATGCGATCCCGGCCTTCCGTCACGGAAGCGATCCGCAGGTGCTGGCACTTTCGAGACCTGGAAAGAAATTAGGCGAGGTTCTCTTCCGCGGATACAACGAACGAATCCTTGCAAAAGTAGATTTCGAGAAGCTGATGGCAGACGATGGATCGAGAAGAACACTCAGCAAAACACCGGATGAAGTATTCCTTCGCCATCCGGAGGGAGAGACCTACGAGGATTACGCAGGAGAAATCTCAAAAACCATCTGGAACAGCCCGAAATGGGAAGACAGAAACCCGAAGAACGGCGTACTTTCCGTGGATGCATCGATTAATCCGCTGAAAGGACTTTTATAAAGAGATAAGACAGAAGAATCCGGAGCGCTCTGGTGGAACACTCTCAGGCAGCCGGGGTGCGGCCGGAACTGAAAAGAACGAGAAAATGAGGAGGATTTTATTATGAAAAAGACAAAGAAATTCTGGGCAGTATTGGCAGCGGCGGGCCTTTTGGCAGCAAGCTTTGCAGGATGCGGAAGCAATGCATCAGCAAATGCAGGAAGCAGCAGCGGTTCCGCAGCATCATCTTCCGCAGAAGGCAGCTCCGCATCGGATTCCGGTGAGAAAAAAGTGATCAAAGCTGTAACAAGCGGCACACTGGCACCGTACTTTTACGTAAATGATGACAACGAGCTGACCGGTGTCGATATCGATATCGTAAAAGAAGTGTTCAACCGCCTTCCGCAGTATGAACTGAAAATTGAGCAGGCAGATGCACTGCAGGGTGTGCTGAGCGGTCAGTACGACATCGCAGTCAACAACTATGGATATACCGATGAGAGAGCAGAATCCTACTACTTCTCTTTACCATATAAAACCAGCTTCAACGAATACATTCAGAGAACCGGCGATGAGCCGCTGACTTCTCTTACCGATCTGGCAGACCGCGGATACAAAATTGAGCTGAGTGCAGGAAGCCTTACCGCAAATGCACTGGAAAAATGGAATACAGACAACCCGGATCACCAGATCAATATCGTATATTCCAATGCAAACTTCCAGGTCCGCTACCAGCATATCGTAGATGGAACCGCTGATGTGGCAATCGACGACGGACCGATCATCGACAACCTGCTTCCGCAGTTCGGACTGGAAGGTCAGCTGGAAGCAAACGAGATCGACGAGGAGACCGAAGATTTCCTGTTCCCGCAGAACAATACCTACTTCCTGTTTGGAAAGAACGAAGAGGGCGCAGCACTCCGCGAGGATGTTGACAAAGCCTTAAAAGAGATGAAAGAAGACGGAACTCTTTCCAAGATCACAACCGAGTATCTCGGCGTGGACACCAGCCCGGACGAGAAATACTTTGATGAGACACCAAACTAGAATATCGTTTTCGAAATAAAAACAGAAGAGATTACAAAACAGACGGGAAGCGGATCGAGAACATCCGTTTCCCGATTCTAAAAGGAGCGAAAAACATGGCAGAAATTTACCGGGTAGAAAAGGGAAGCGAAGAGTGGAAATACAAAGCATATGATTACGTCAGAACCGATGCGTTCTGCTGCGGACAGAACATTCCGATTGAACTGGAATTCGGACAGGACGAGAGCAAAGATGATCTGCAGGCGATTCTGCTGACAGAAGATCACAAGCCGGTAGCCGGCTGCCGCATCGCATTTCCGGCGGAAAAGACAGGAAAAATCGAGCGTGTCTGTGTTGTCAGAGAAAAACAGAAAAGCGGATACGGTAGCGTGCTGATCGAAGCCGCTGAGAAATGGCTGAAAGAATACGGTGTCGATCACATCGTCATCACGAGCCAGGACCGCGCCGCAGGCTTTTATGAGAAATTAGGCTACAAACTGAATCCGGACGCTGACCTGTCGGTATACGACCACCATGCACCGAAGAAAGACGAAGAGCCGAAAAAGCCGAAGAAAAATCTTGGCTTTACCTGTGTACTGGTAGAAAAATACGTGTAAGAGAGGAAAAAAATCATGGGAAAATTATTTGACGTTTCACTGGTATTTTCATCCATACCAGAATTGCTGACAAAGCTGCCGATCACGCTGGAACTGGCCGTGGTTTCTATGCTGATCGGACTGGGACTGGGACTTGTGATGGCGATCATCAAAATGAAAAAAATCAGAGTGCTGACGCAGATTACGAATCTTCTGATTTCACTGCTCCGCGGCACGCCGGTCATCGTACAGCTGTACGTTGCGTTCTTTGGTATTCCCATGATGTTCAAGGCAATCAACCAGCAGTTCGGAACGAATCTGGCGGTTGCCAATATTTCCGGTTTCGTCTATGCGATGATCGCTCTGGGACTGAACCAGGCGGGCTTTATGGCTGAGATTATCCGTTCGGCCCTGCAGTCCGTTGACCCGGGCCAGATCGAAGCAGCACATGCACTCGGCATGACGTATCCGCAGACACTGCGCCGCATCATTCTGCCGGAGGCTTTTGAGGTTGCGCTTCCGACCCTTGGAAACTCTTTTATCAGTATCATCAAAGGAACGTCTCTTGCCTTTACCTGCGCCGTTGTCGAGATTACCGCACAGGGCCAGATTATTGGAGGAAGAACGTATCGCTACTTTGAAGTTTACGTTTCACTGGCCATCATTTACTGGCTGGTAACGCTGGTGATCGAGCAGATTATTCGCGTAATTGAAAATAAAATCCGGATTCCGGACCAGGTAGAGCTGGCGTCCGCAAACGGGGAGGGTAAGAAAAATGATAAAAATTGATCATTTATCCAAAAAATATAACGACAACGTGGTGCTCGACGACATCAGCCTCGAGATCAAACAGGGCGATGTTGTGGGAATCATCGGTCCTTCCGGAACCGGAAAATCAACGCTTCTGCGCTGCGTTAACCGCCTTGAGACACCGGAGAAGGGAACGGTGACGATCGGGGACAAGGTGATCGGCCTTTCCGAGCGGAAACCGAAAGAGCTTCTGTATTTAAGACAGAACACAGGAATGGTGTTCCAGCGGTTCAATCTGTTTGAGAAGAAAACCGCACTGGAAAATGTGATGGAAGGCCTGATTGTTGTCAAGAAGATGAAAAAAGACGAGGCCAGAGCCATTGCATTAGAAGAACTGAAACTGGTCGGCATGGAGAAATGGGCAAACCACTATCCGAAACATATGTCCGGCGGACAGCAGCAGAGGGTGGCGCTCGCAAGAGCCCTTGCCATGAAACCGCAGATTCTGCTGCTCGACGAGCCGACCTCAGCCCTTGACCCGGAGCTGGTTGGAGAGGTTCTGGATGTTATTAAAAAAGTTGCGGCACAGGGATATACAATGCTTCTGGTTTCCCATGAGATGAACTTTATCCGCCATGTGTCGAACCGTGTGATCTTCCTTGATAAAGGACACGTAGTAGAAGACGGAACACCGAAAGAAGTATTCGAGCATCCGCAGAATCAGAGAACACGGGAGTTCTTCAGCAAGATGCATATTATGGCGCAGCCTGAGTATGTTATTTAAATTGCGGACACAGCCAAAGAGCAGGAGAAAAGATTATGATAGATGAGAAAAGAATTGCTGATTTTTTTGCGGAGCTGGTATCTATCGATTCGCCGTCCTTAGAGGAGCGCGAGATGGCGGACACCTTAAAAATAAAATTCGCCGAAATCGGGGTTACGCTTACAGAAGATCATACGCAGGAGCAGACCGGCTCCAATGCGGGCAATCTGTTCGCGCGCATTCCGGGCAGCCTTGCAGGAGCCCCGGTTCTCTTTGCGGCCCACATGGACACTGTTGAGCCTGCAAAAGGCAAAAAAGCCGTCTCCCATGAGGATGGAACCGTAACGAGCGACGGCACGACAGTTCTTGGCGCCGACGACCTCGCCGGTGTGACAGCCATCTATGAAGCTGTCCGCCACCTAATCGAGACCAAAACACCGCACCGCCCGATCGAAATCCTGATCTCGACTGGTGAGGAGCTGTACTGCAAAGGCGCAAATGCCTTCGACTACAGCCAGGTGCAGGCAAAAGAAGCATACGTTCTGGATTTAAGCGGCGCGATCGGTGCAGCCGCCTACGCGGCACCGACACTCGTTTCCTTCGCGGCGAAAATCCAGGGAAAAGCCGCCCACGCCGGTTTCCACCCGGAGGACGGCATCAACAGCATCCAGGCGGCCGCCCACGCAATCGCACAGCTTCCGCAGGGCCACGTGGATGAAAGCACCACTGCCAACATCGGAAAAATCGGCGGCGGCTCCGGTACCAACATCGTTTCGGAAAGCTGCGTGATCGAAGGCGAAATTCGAAGCCTGAACCACGAGACGGCCATGGAGCTTCTGGAAACATATCACAGAACCTTCCAGCAGGAAGCAGAGAAGATTGGTGCGAAGCTGGTCTGGGAAGAAAAGCTGAATATCCATGCGTATGAGACGCCGCTGACAAGCGATGCCGCAAGGCATTACGAGAGCGCCGTTGCAGAAGAAGGCCTGACCGCTGCATTCGAAAAAACCTTCGGCGGCAGCGACAATAACGTTTTCGCGCAGCACGGCATCGAAGGGCTTGTCATCGCAACCTCGATGAATCAGGTACACAGCTGCGCCGAGTACACAAAAATCCCGGAAATAGCCCAGGTGGCGCGGATTGTGGCCAATCTTGCCGCACCGCAGGAAGCCTGAACAGATCCCGGACGAAAAAACAGAATACGTAAAAAATCCCCAAAGCCCGTCGGCAGATGTGAAAACAAAAACCGGCGGACTTTTCCTGTTTCCGGCATGGCTTGCCACGCAGAGAAAAATAGTCTATAATAGGGAAAAGCTTCCGGTACATGCCGGAATTTAACACCAGTAGACAAGAAGTCCCCAGCTTCTAAAGTGGTGGGATGAATTGTTAAAAGAAACATAACGGCAGTGGCGGGCGGAGAAAAAACGGTATCCTCCACTGACATGAGGCAAGTCACAGTCGAACTATTTTCGGCATGTCAGACTCCGTGAAAATACCGACTGTGAGTTGAAACAAGAATAAAAGAGGAGAAACAATGATACAGACACCAATTCAGAAACTGGAATTTCCAAACGACAGAGGCGTCCGCCTGTACTGCAAGCGGGAGGATCTTCTTCCGTTTTCCTTAGGCGGAAACAAAGTCCGCATCGGACGTGCTTTTTTCCAGGATATGCAGGAGAAAAACAAAGACTGCATGATCATCTACGGAAACAGCAGATCCAACCTCTGCCGCGTGCTGGCCAATCTGTGCTGTGCCGAGAAAATTCCATGCTATATGATCTGTTCTTCTGAAGAAAACGAAGAACACCCGATCGAAACCAACAACAGCCGTCTGATGAAATGGCTCGGAGCCGAAGTCATTCCGTGCAGAAAAACAGAGATTGCACAGACCGTCGAGAAGACGATGAACCGTTTGACAGAAGAGGGATATCACCCATATTATATTTTCGGGGATAAATTCGGAACGGGCAATGAAGGCACACCGGTACAGGCCTACGTGGACGGCTACCGCGAGATTCTTGCGTGGGAGAAAGAACAGAACATTTCTTTTTCTCATATCTTTGCAGCATCCGGAACCGGCTCGACCCAGTGCGGCCTGGTAAGCGGAAAACTGCTCGAGCAGGGAACGGAGCAGATCATCGGCCTTTCGATTTCATCCCGCGAGTACGACCGAGCCATCCGCATCATGGAGAGCGGCATTTCCGATTATTTTGCGAAGAATCATCTCGTGCTGCCGGAAGGATGGGAGAGTGAACTTCATCTGGAAATGGGATACCGCCAGGGCGGATACGGCCAGTACGATGAGCGGATTTTACAGGTGATCCGGGAAGAGTTCTGCCGGAACGGCCTTCCGCTGGATCCGACGTACACCGGAAAGGCATTCTGGGGAATGAAGCAGTACATAGAAGAACATCAGTTACAGGACTGCGATGTGCTTTTTATCCATACCGGAGGCACGCCGCTGTTCTATGACTGCATTCTGAACGATACCGATGGAGGAAAAAAATGAAACTGATTTCAATAGTCATCCCATGCTACAATTCCGAGGCAACGATCCGGAAAGTTGTAGAGATGGTGATGGAAGAATTCAAGAAAATGGACGGATATGACTGCGAATTTGTCCTGGTGAACGATGGTTCCCCGAAAGACAATACGTATGGGGAGATCAAGAAGCTCGGTGAGCAGTATCAGAATGTCAAGGGCATCAACCTGCTGCGCAATTTCGGCCAGCACAATGCGCTGATGGCAGCACTCCACTACACCGAAGGAGACTTTATTCTCGGCATGGACGATGACATGCAGACACATCCGTCCCAGATCAGCAAACTGATCCACAAGATGGAAGAAGGATACGATCTGGTTTACGGCTGCTATCCGAAACGAAAAAATTCGTTCCTGAAAAATGTCACCAGCAAACTGAACGAAGTTTCCTCCCGGATTCTTCTCGGACGGCCAAAAGACATCGTTTCCAGCAATTTCTGGATGATTACCCGCCAGATCAAGGACGAGGTGGTAAAATACGACAGCTTCAATCCCTATATTGACGGCATTTTCTACCGCACGACACACAAAATCGGAAATGTAGAGGTGGAGCATTTCAAACGTGCAGTGGGAACTTCCAACTATACGTTAAAGAAACTGATCAAATTGTGGCTTGCCTACTGGAACTATTCGGTGATCCCCCTTCGGGTGTCTTCCGTACTCGGTGGAATTTCCGCAGCGGGCGGTTTTCTGGCAGCCATTATCATTGCAATCCGAAAGCTCATCGATCCGAATGTGATGGTTGGATGGTCTTCCACAATCTGTACGATTGTTGTTTTTTCCGGACTGATTTTGATGGTGCTCGGCATCATCGGAGAATACCTCGGAAAGATGATTCTGATTCTGAACCGCACGCCGCAGTATATTGTGCGGGAAACCATTAACGTATCTGATGAGGAAGAAAAAAAGTGAAAAAAATCATGATTTTAGGTGCCGGTATTTACCAGGTGCCGCTGATCCGGACTGCACGCAGAATGGGTCTTTACACGATCGTAGTGAGTATTCCCGGCGATTATCCGGGGTTTGCGCTTGCAGATAAAATTTATGAACTGAATACGCGGGATAAAGAAGCGATTCTTGCGGCGGCGGAAAAAGAACAGATCGACGGAATCTGTACATCGGGAACCGATGTGGCCGTCAGCACAATCGGCTATGTCTGTGAAAAGATGCATCTGTCCGGCATTCCGTATGAGGCGGCGGAAATTCTGACCGATAAGGCAAAGATGAAAGACGCATTCCGGCAGGGCGGCGTTTCCGCGGCAGACGGGATGCGGGTAAGAAGCGCAGAGGAGGCACAAAAAGCCGCAGAACAGCTTGGATACCCGGTTGTCATAAAACGGGTGGACAGTTCAGGAAGCCGCGGAATTACCGTGGTGGTGCATTCCGGACAGATCGAAGAAGCGTATGAAAATGCGAGAAACGGTTCGGCAAGAGATTATGTGCTGGTTGAAAAATTCCTCCGCGGAACGGAGATCGGCGTGGATGGATTTGTGCAGAACCACAAACTGGTCTTTCTGGCACCGCACACGAAATTTGTATACCGCGGTGCACACACGACCGTTCCGGTCGGCCACGCATTTCCGTATGGATGCAGCGGGGCACTGCGGGAAGAAATTGCCCGCCAGATGCAGCTGGCCGTCACCGCATCCGGTGCCGATCAGTGCTCCGTCAATGCGGATGTCTTTGTGGACGGAGAGAAGGTCTGGATCATTGAAATGGGCGGAAGAACCGGGGCAACCTGCATTCCGGAACTGATTTCAACGTATTACGGATTTGATTTTTATGAGCAGATGATCAAAAGCGCCCTCGGTGAAGAAACGGATTTTCAGCAGACGGAAAGCTGCCCGTGCATGGCAAAACTGCTGCTGAGTCCGGTAAGCGGAACCATCACACAAATCGACTGGGATCAGGTCGAATGTCTGCGTCAGGAAGGGCTGGAGCTTGTCCTGGATTATCCGGAGGGGCATGAAGTTTCTGCCATGGCAGATGGAACTGACCGGATCGGCCATGTGATTGTAAAGACGGACCGGGAAGCGGAACTGGATGAGCAGATGAAGCGGGTGTACCGCTGTATCTGGGTTGATGGAAAAAATCTGGAGACAATCTGGGAAGAGAAAACAGCAAAATAAAAAACCCGGAATCTTTTCAAGACCTCAGAAGAGGAGCGAAAGGATTCCGGGTTTTGCGTTGCCAGGCATATCAATATCCGGTGGACCAATTTTGATTACACTGTTTTTACAGGCTTCATCATCATCCGATAGTAGACTGGAATCAGCAGTGCAATTGCACCGAACCAGGCAAGCGGGCTTGCGATGCAGACGGCAGTGTAGCCTAAGAAGCGTGACAGCCAGACGGTAGCAGCAAGACGCATCACAAGCTCGATCATGCATGCGGTAAACGGTGCGCGTCCGTTCTGCATACTCTGAATCGAGGTGCGGTAGACGGCGAGAAGGCCGAGCAGGAAGTAGAACGGAGCTTCGATCGTCAGGAATGCATCGGAGTAATGGTAAGAATCCGTGATTTCGCTCGAAAAGCTTGGTGAGCAAGTGCATCTGTCCCGCGAGGTCTGCTGCCGCCTCTTCCGGAAAATGACGGGAAAGACGGTGACGCAGTATCTCGAGGAATACCGTGCGTCCAAAAGCCTGCTGCTCGTCGAAAGCGGCTTTTTATCACGAAAAATATGTTACATCTGTTTGATTGCCTGCAGCATTTCAAGATCCGAAGCAGTCACCTTGATATTGGAAACCATCGTTCGGCCGTCCGGTTTTTTCACCGTGACTTCGAGAATCGTTCCCTCCTCGATCTGCGAGGATGCGAGATCGCTCATGAATTTTACGAACTTCGGGTGGTTTTGGGCGAAACGGTCTCTCAGATTTTTTAATTCCATTAACTTCATTGGGTTAAATGCCATTCTTTTTTCTGTCCTTTCTATTCGAAACTTCTTTCGAAACATGAAAGTATTGTAACATGGAAAAGAAAAAATGCAAGCGGATAAAAAGAGAAAAGACAGAGATACTGGGAATAAGAGAAAAGATTCTCAATTAGAATGGGAGAAAAACGAATGAAAGCGAAGAAGTATCTGCTGTTTTTTCTTTTGGGCTATTGCATTTATATTGCCATCGAAGTCACCTACCGCGGTTACAGCTTCCGCCTGATGGGTATTGCCGGAGGACTGTCCCTTGCAGGAATCGGAATGCTGGAAGACGCCGGGCTGCGCCGCTTTCCGCTGGCGTTTCAGATGATGGTATCTGCGGTTCTGATCACGGCCATCGAACTGTATTCGGGAATGTTTTCCCTGCGGGTGCTGCATTACCGTATGTGGGACTACAGTGCGCTGCCGTTTTCCTTCTGCGATGGGCTGATCTGCCCGTGGTTTTTCGGGATCTGGTATCTGCTCTCGGCGGTTGGGATTTTTCTTACGGACTATGTGAGCTATTATATCTTCCATGAGGGGACGCACCCGGTGTATCGAAAGAAGAAAAAGGGTTGTGCCGAAGGGGAGTTCGTTATAAAATAAGAAAAAACAACCCAGGCAGGAGGTCCTCATGGAAAACGAAAAAAATTATCTGGAATATCTCGCAGAATTGTACCCGACCATCGAAAAAGCAGCGACCGAAATCATCAATCTGCAGTCCGTTATCAACCTTCCCAAAGGCACGGAGCATTTCCTTTCGGATATTCATGGCGAATACGAAGCCTTTTCTCATGTACTCCGCAACGGTTCCGGTGCCGTGCGAAAGAAGATTGACGATGTCTTCGGCCACACGCTCGGCATTTCGGAAAAACGTGCGCTTGCAACCCTTATCTATTACCCGAGAGAGCGCCTGGAGATGGAGAAAAAGCAGCAGGAGGACATCGATGACTGGTACAAGGTCATGCTGTACCGCCTGATCGACGTCTGCAAAATCGTTTCTTCCAAATACACCCGTGCCAAAGTGCGGAAAGCCCTGCCGGCGGATTATGGCTATATCATCGAGGAGCTGATCACCGAAAAGCCGGAGGTGCTCGACAAAGAAGCATACTACGAGGCGATCATCCAGACTATCCTCGAAATCGGAAGCGCCGAGAACTTCATCATTGCCGTGGCAGAGCTGATTCAGCGGCTCGTTGTTGATCATCTCCACATCATCGGCGACATCTTTGACCGCGGTCCGGAGCCGTATAAAATCATGGACTGCCTGATGAATTACCATTCCCTCGATATCCAGTGGGGCAACCACGATGTGCTCTGGATGGGTGCTGCGACCGGCCAGCCGGCGTGCGTGGCCAGCACGATCCGCATCTGCCTCCACTACGGCAATCTCGATGTGCTGGAGGACGGCTACGGCATCAATATGCTTCCGCTTGCCACCTTTGCTCTCGAGACGTACGGCGATGATCCGTGCGAATGCTTTGCCGCAAAAGGCGGCGAGGACAGCGGAAATTCCCAGCAGATGCTGGAGCGCCGCATGCACAAGGCCATCACCGTAATGCAGTTAAAGCTCGAGAACCGTCTGATCCGTGAGAACCCAGAGTATGGCATGGAAAACCGCCGTCTGCTGGAAAAGATCGATTACCAGAACGGAACGGTGACGATTGGGGAGAAAACATATGCTCTGCGCGACAAGAGCTTTCCGACGATCGACCCGGCGCATCCGGACGAGCTGACAGAAAAAGAGGCAGAAGTGCTCGATAAGCTGATCTTCGCCGTCCGAAACAGCGAAAAACTGCAGGCGCACGTCGATTTCCTGCTCAAAAAAGGAAGCCTCTACCGCGTCTACAATGGAAATCTGCTGTACCACGGCTGCATGCCGATGAATGAGGACGGCACCTTAAAAGAGGTACAGGTCGACGGAAAGAAATACAAGGGAAAAGCACTGTACGATATCCTCGAGCACAACGTGCGCCGCGCATTTGTAAGCCGCGATCCGAAAAAACGGGAGCAGGGCCGCAATACGCTGTGGTATCTGTGGACCGCGCCGAATTCCCCGCTGTACGGCCGCGACAAGATGACAACATTTGAGCGGTATTTCCTCGCAGAAAAAGAGACCTGGACCGAGGTGAAAAACGCGTATTACCGCCTGATCGAGAAAGAGGAGACGGCGGACCGGATCTTACAGGAGTTCGGGCTTGCCGGTGAAAATGTACATATTATCAACGGCCACGTCCCGGTACACCAGAGTGCCGGTGAAAGCCCGGTCAAATGCGGCGGCAAGGTGCTGATCATCGACGGCGGCTTCTGCAGGGCGTACCACAAAGAAACCGGCATCGCGGGTTACACGCTGATTTACAACTCGTACGGCCTCAGCCTCACCGCGCACGAGCCGTTTGAATCGACGGAAAAAGCAATCCGGGAGGAGAAGGATATTGTCTCCCGCCAGGTGGCGGTGCGGTACAACATGAAGCGCCAGTTAGTCGGCGATACGGATCAGGGACGGCAGATCCGGCAGCGCATCCGTGAATTAAAGGAACTGATCGAGGCGTACCGCACGGCTCAGTTAAAAGAGCTTCTTTAAATCAAGGGTTTTCAACTGCGCCGGAAAATGGTATAATCAAAACAGTGTGCGCAGATGGAAACACTGTGCGCTGGAACAGATGGAAAGAAGGAAGAAACATATGAGGGCATGGATTGCCAGGATGACAGAAGATAACATAGATCAGAGCGCGATCGAAAAAGCAGGAGAGATTCTGAAAAACGGCGGTCTGGCGGCATTCCCGACCGAGACCGTATATGGTCTTGGCGGAAATGCGCTGGATGCCAAAGCTTCCGAGAAAATTTATGCGGCAAAGGGCCGTCCGTCGGACAACCCGCTGATCGTCCACATCGGAAGAATGGAGGACCTCGAAACCGTAGCGGCAAACGTGCCGGAGAGTGCACGCAAACTGGCAGCCGCATGCTGGCCGGGACCGCTGACGATGATTTTTGAGAAAACAAATGCCGTTCCGCTCGAAACGACGGGAGGCCTTACCTCCGTAGCCGTGCGCTATCCGAGCAACAAAGTGGCAAACGCACTGATCTTAGCCGGAGGCGGCTTCATCGCAGCGCCGAGCGCCAATACATCAGGCCGGCCGAGCCCGACGAAAGCCGAGCATGTGATCGAGGATCTTGGGGACAAAATTGACTGTATCATCGACGGAGGAGACGCCGAGATCGGCCTCGAATCCACTATCGTCGATTTTACAGAGGAGATTCCGACGATTCTCCGCCCGGGCTATTACAACAAAGAGATGCTGGAAAAAGTGCTTGGAACCGTGCGTGTCGATCCGGGAATCCTTGCGGAGGACAGCCATGTGCGTCCGAAGGCACCGGGCATGCGCTACAAACATTATGCGCCGAAGGCAGACCTTACGATTATCCAGGGCGAGATGGAACGGGTGATTCCGGAAATCAACCGCCTTGCCGCAGAACAGGAAAAGGCAGGAAAGAAAGTGGGCGTAATCTGCACCGATGAGACACGGGAGCAGTACACCACAGGAGATATCAAGAGCATCGGGCTGCGCGCCGAAGATGAGACGATCGCGCATCACCTGTTTGCGATTCTGCGCGACTTCGATGAGGACGGCGTGGAAGTGATTTATTCCGAGGCTTTCGACACCCCGCGTATGGGGCAGGCGATCATGAACCGCCTGTTAAAAGCCGCAGGCCACAAAGTAGCAGAGGTATAACAGTGAAACATTACAGCAGGATTTTATTTGTGGACGCGGACGATACCGCGCGCGCACCGATGGCGAAGGCGATTCTGCAGAGCAAAGAGCTTCCGTGGCCGATGGAAATTGGTTCCCGCGGGCTTGTCGTTCTGTTTCCGCAGCCGGTCAACCAGAAGGTAGAGGCAGTGCTTGCGCGCAACGGGCTTTCGGCCAAAGACCACACCACCACACCGCTTACCGCGGAGGACATCAACGACGACACGCTGCTTCTTGTGATGGAGGACAGTCAGAGGGAAAAGATCCGTGAGGACTTCCCGGATGCGCCCCATCTGCAGACGATCGCCGGATTTCTGCGGCTGGCAGGAGACATCCCCGCCCTTTACGGGGAACCGCTTACCGAATACGGAAAATGTTATGAAGCGCTGGAATTCCTGATTGAAGGTGTTCTTGCGCGGCTGAAAGAGGAGGAAGAACAATGATAGCTTTAGGATGTGACCACGGCGGATATGAGCTGATGCAGGAGGTAAAAGCATATCTGGATAAACAGGGACTGGAATATCAGGACTTCGGATGCTACAGCAACGAGGCAGTTGATTATCCGGTTTACGCCAGAAAAGTAGGCCATGCGATCCAGAACGGAACGTGTGATAAGGGAATCCTGATCTGCGGAACCGGAATCGGCATTTCTATCACGGCAAACAAAATGGAAGGAATCCGTGCAGCACTCTGCACCGACTGCTTCTGCGCAGAGGCAACCCGCCTGCACAACGATGCCAACGTACTGGCGATGGGAGGACGCGTTGTAGGCCCTGGCCTTGCAATCAAAATCGTAGAAACCTTCCTGAACACTCCATTTTCCGGAGAAGAGCGTCACGAACGCCGGATTCATTTGATTGAGCATGAAGGAGAAAATGAATAAATTTTAAACAAAACAAAGGAGAAGGGAAAATGGCAAGAACAGTCATCATGGATCACCCGCTGATCCAGCACAAAATCGGTATTATCAGAAAGAAAGACACAAGCTCCAAGGAGTTCCGCGAGATGATCAGCGAGATTGCAATGCTGATGTGCTACGAGGCAACCAGAGAGCTGCCGCTCACAGACGTTGAAATTGAAACCCCGATCTGCAAAACAACCGTAAAAGAGCTCGAAGGAAAGAAAATGGCAGTTGTGCCGATCCTCCGTGCCGGTCTTGGTATGGTAGAAGGTATGCTGGCTATGATTCCGGCAGCAAAAATCGGACACATCGGTCTGTACCGTGATCCGGAAACCCTGGCACCGGTTGAGTATTACTGTAAACTTCCGTCAGACATCGCAAGCCGTGAAGTATTTGTAACCGACCCGATGCTGGCAACCGGCGGTTCTGCAACGGCAGCCATCACCATGCTGAAAGAAAAAGGCGCAAAGAAGATCCACTTCATGTGCATCATCGCATCTCCGGAAGGAATCGAGAAAATGCATGAGGTTCACCCGGATGTCGATGTTTTCGTCGGAGCACTGGATGACCATCTGAACGAGCACGGCTACATTGTACCAGGCCTCGGCGATGCCGGAGACCGTATCTTCGGTACGAAATAAGAGCGGAAGCAAAGTACGTTAAGAAAACACAGGGGAAATGGGTATGAGCGATAAACGAGAGGATTATATTTCCTGGGATGAATATTTCATGGCAGTTGCCCAGCTTGCCGGTATGCGCTCGAAGGATCCGCACACCCAGGTGGGAGCCTGCATTGTGAGCGAGGACAACAAGATTCTGTCCATGGGATACAACGGTTTCCCGAGAGGCTGCTCGGACGACGAGTTCCCGTGGGGAAAGACAAGTGAAAATCCGCTGGAAAATAAGTATCTTTACACAACGCACAGTGAACTGAACGCCATCCTGAATTACCGCGGTGGAAGCCTCGAGGGAGCCAAGCTGTATGTGACATTGTTCCCATGCAACGAGTGCTGCAAGGCGATTATCCAGGCGGGAATCAAAACGGTGATCTACGACTGCGACAAGTACGCGGACACCCCGTCCGTGATCGCATCGAAACGGATGATGAAGGCGTCCGGAGTCACTTTTCAGAAATACCACCGCACAGGGCGGGAAATTACCATGTCCCTGTAGCAGAAAAGATAATAGAAGGAGCGCGCCTGAACGAACAGAAAGTTCAGACGCGCTTCGTCTGTATACACGAAAAGACAAGAAACGGGAGGGCACCATGGAGAGCAATTTCGAATGGATTACGGCAAACGGGGATATCGGCATCCGCTTTTTCCACAGCATCGACGACGGCGGCTACAGCAACCCGCCGCACTGGCACAACGATCTGGAGATCATTTATCTTCTGGAAGGCCGTCTGAAAGTGCGTTTCGGTGACGGCGGCGAGCGGCAGATCGGGGCAGATGAACTTCTCGTCATCAACTCCGGCACGATTCACGCCGTGACAGCCTATCCGAATCAGGCCATCGTCCTGCAGGTTCCGTACGAGATGCTGCTGCAGTACATGGAGCATTACGATCAGCTTTACTTTGTTGTGGATGAAAGACCGGCCAGTGAGGCGGAAAAACAAAAACTCGCAGAATTCAAAGCAGTTCTCCGGGAGATGGACGAGGTGTACGGTGCGCAGAAAGAAGGGTATCAGTTAAAATTCGACAGCCTTCTTCTTGAAGCGCTGTACCGCTTACTGGTGGACTATGCGGTGCGGATCGGAAAAGAACACATTCCGCAGAATCAGAAGGCCGTACAGCAGATCCGCGAGGTCATGCGGTATATTGAGGAGCATTACGCCGAAAAGCTGACGGTGGCGCAGGTCGCGGAGCACTTTGGTTATACGCCGAATTATCTGTCGAAGCTTCTGAAACGGTACCTCGGTCTGACGGTCTACCAGTATCTGTATGAAATCCGGCTTGACCGGATCTGCCGCGACCTGCAGCATCCCGAGGCGCGGATCATGGAACTTCTGCCGAAACACGGCTGCGAAAACTACAAGTCGGTGTCGCGTCTGTTTAAGGAGCGGTACGGCTGCAGCATGAAGGAAATGCAGAAGCGGTATGAAAAGGAAAAAGGAGACCGCCCGATGGGCCAGTGGGTAAGAATCAGAAAAGCGGAAATGCCCTAATTTTCTGCCGAAAAAGGCACTAAACAAGAAGAAGAGAGCATGGTATAGTGGAAGCATGAAACAGCGGATTTTCAGTAAATGCCGCAAAACATGTGAAAAATGGAGTGTGGAAAATGAAAGCAAAACAAATTACAACGTACCATGTAAAAGGGGAAGCAAAAACCTGGGAAAAAGCGCTGGCACCGGAAGACGAGTCCAAGAGCGTAAAAATGATTGAGTCGAACGTCATCAACCTGTATCCGGACTTTGCGTTCCAGACCATCGAGGGCTTCGGCGGCGCCATGACCGAGAGCAGCGCATACCTGCTGTCCCGTATGGATGAGGAAACACAGAATCAGGCATTACAGGATATTTTCGGACCGGACGGCCTTCATGCAAGATTTGTCCGCGTGCCGATCGACAGCTGTGACTATTCCCTTGAGGAGTATCAGGCAGTCGCAGACCCGATCGCAGACCCGGATCTGGCAACCTTCTCGATCGACCGCGACCGCAAATATGTCCTTCCGATGCTGAAAAAAGCCATCGAAATCTCCGCAGAGCCGATCAGTGTTCTGATGAGCCCGTGGTCTCCGCCGTATCAGTGGAAAACTGCACCGAAGATCGCAAAGAATGATGCTGCTGTTTACGGTGCAATGGGAATGCCGGTTCCGGAAGAGATTCCGCAGAGAAACCACGGCGGCAGCCTGAAACCGGAGTATTACGGAAGCTGGGCAAAATACGTTGTAAAATATCTGCAGGCATACCTCGATGAGGGAATCCCGGTGACGATGCTGAGCCTGCAGAACGAGACCGTAGCAGCTACCACCTGGGACAGCTGCGTATGGACACCGGAAGAGTCCAAAACCTACCTGAAAGATTATCTGTATCCGGAGATGAAAAAAGCAGGCCTGACGGACAAGATCGGCATCTTCATCTGGGATCACAACAAAGAGCGTATGATCGAGCACGTTCTGACCGTCCTTGACGAGGAGACCATGGACATGGTAGCCGGTATCGCATTCCACTGGTATTCCGGCGACCACTTCGAGGCTGTTGAGCTGATGAAACAGAAATACCCGGACAAAACCTTCATGCTTTCCGAGTGCTGTGCCCTTCACATGCCGGGCAGAATCGGTTTTGGCGACGGTGGTTTCGGACCGGTGAACTTCCAGACACCAGAGTACGTCGATTACCTTGACGCCGCAGATTATGCACACGATATGATCGGAAACCTGAACGCCGGCATGAACCGCTGGATCGACTGGAACTTCCTCGTAGACAAAGACGGCGGCCCGCGCCACGTACCGATGGGATTCACCTCAGGTCTGATTGTAGATGATGATTTCCATTACCGCAAACCGATCATGTACCACTACATCGGCCACATTTCCAAATATATTGCTCCGGGTGCAAAACGCATCGGCTGGAGCAAATACGGAGCAAACCTGGATGTAACGGCCGCAGTCAATCCAGACGGAAGCTACGTTGTGATCCTGCTGAACCGCACAAAAGAGGATTCCGGCTGCTTCCTGCGTGTCAACGGACATATCATGCGTGTCGATCTTCCGGCAGAGACACTCAGCACGGTTGTAATCGAGAAATAAAAAGCAAAAATAAGAAAATGCCTTCTGTGCAGAATGGAAACAGTCTGCACAGAAGGCATTTTTGTAAGATACGATTTATTTTTGATCGGAATCGGAAGAATTTGAGTTTTTCTCTTCGGTCGAAGGCTTTGCCGGTGTATACGGCGCATCAACCGGAGACTCTTCCGTGGCCAGCTTTGTCAGCGCTTTGCGCAGCCGGTAGCCCGGAAAGTGGAAGACTTCGGCCTCGTCGATCTTCTTTTTCTGATATGGGATCGCCTGTCTCGTTTCCGGATCAATGTGGTCCATGTGGAAGTAAAACGCATCGTCATCCGGCAGGTGATATTTTTCAAGACGACGGTTGGCGAAGTTGCGGCAGACCGTGCAGATAATGGCACAGACCGGAACGGCGATGATCATGCCAAAGACACCCCAGAAGCCGCCGCCGATCAGAATCGAGATGATGATAAGGAAGCTGGACACGCCGGTCGTCTCGCCGAGGATTTTCGGTCCTAAGAAGTTTCCGTCAAACTGCTGCAGGAGAACGACGAAAATCAGGAAATACAGTGCCTGCAGAGGGTCGATCAGAAGGATCAGCAGAAGACACGGAACGGCGCCGAGGAACGGGCCGAAAAACGGAATGATATTCGTCACACCGATGATTACGCTGACCAGCAGTGCGTACGGGGTGCCGATCAGGCTCGTCACAAGATAGCAGATGGCACCGATGATGATCGAATTGATGACTTTTCCAACGAGGAACCCGCTGAATTCCTGGTTCACATACTGGCAGTCGCGGATCACGGCATTTCCGTGATCCAGACCGAGCAGCGCGTAGACTGCTTTTTTCAGCTTGGCAATGTAGCTTTCCTTGTTGTACAGCATGTAGATCGCAACGATCGCGCCAAGCAGAATGTTTTTGAAAAACGTAACCATGTTGACGAGCTGTCCGGAGAGGTTCAGAAGGAACGTACGGAGCATCGGCATCAGGTCATTGGTCAGCCAGTTGGAAAGCTTTGCGGAGAACGTGGAGATGTACTGGTCTGCCGTCTGCTGCATCTCCGGGTAATTCGCCAGCACTTTTGTGGCAAAATCCTGAATGTTGTTTGCGTAGTTGGAGAAGTTGGAGACGATGTTTGCGATACTTGAGAACAGCTCCGGGATCAGGGTCGCAATGAGTCCGTACAGCGCGAAAAGCATGGCGACGTACGTCAGAAGAATCAAAAGCGCCCGCACAAGCTTTTTACAGCGTACCGACTGTGTTTTTCTGTGCCGGGCAAAGAGTCTGGCGATGATCCGCTGTTCTATGAAGTTAATGATCGGGCTGATCACATAGGCGAGAATCAGGGCTGCAATCAGGGGGGAGAGAATGTTGAGGACATTGTGAAAGGCGGTCCGCACAGAAGTCTGGTGGAAGAGCAGGTAGTAAAAAATCATGGACGCTGCAAGTACCAGAAAGGCAGTAACGCCGGCCCGGACATATTTTCGGTAACGATCCAGTTTCATAAAAATGTAAATCCCCTTTCGAATTTTATTAACCTCTATTATACACATGCAATCCCCAAAATACAACCGCAACCACACTTGCGGTAGAAAAAGGAAACTGCTATACTGGAAAAGCAGATTTAGAAAAAGGAGATAACAAATTTGAAGATAAAAATGCCGCCAAGCGTAAATATGGTAATCGACTCCCTGCATGCGAAAGGCTTCGAGGCGTACGCGGTCGGAGGCTGTGTGCGCGATACGATTCTTGCGCGGGAGCCGGACGACTGGGATATTACAACCTCTGCTTCCCCACAGCAGGTAAAAGAAATTTTTGACCGCACCGTGGATACGGGACTGGAGCACGGAACGGTAACAGTTCTGGCCGGAAGCGGCGCGCACGAGGTCACGACGTACCGCATCGACGGAGAGTATGAGGACGGCCGCCATCCGAAAGAAGTGGTCTTTACCTCCAGCCTCGCCGAGGATCTGCGCCGCCGTGATTTTACGATCAATGCGATGGCATACAACAACGAAGAGGGGCTTGTGGATCTGTTCGATGGAATCAGGGATTTACAGCGCAAAGTCATCCGCTGTGTCGGAAATCCGACCGAGCGGTTCAGTGAGGATGCACTGCGGATCCTGCGTGCCCTCCGCTTTTCCGCACAGCTCGGCTTCAAACTCGATCCGGCAACACTGGATGCCATCATAGCACTCGCGCCGACGCTTGAAAAAATCAGCGCTGAGCGGATCCGTGTGGAACTGAATAAACTGCTGATCTCGAAGCGGCCGGAGTACATGGAGGCCGTCTATGAGGCGGGTATTACAAAAATTGTGCTGCCGGAGTTTGATGAACTGATGAAAACGCCGCAGAACAATCCGCACCACTGCTATAATGTCGGTGAGCACACGATTGCCGCTCTGCAGCACGTTCCGGCAGATCCGATTCTGCGCTGGACGATGCTGCTCCACGACATTGCAAAACCGGCGTGCCGCACAACGGATGAGGCTGGCATCGATCATTTTAAAGGCCACGCACCGGCGGGGGAGAAAATGGCGAAAGCGATTCTGCGCCGTCTGAAATTCGACAACGAAACCATCCGCCAGGTCGCAGCATTGATCCGCTGGCATGACTGCCGCATGGCTCCGGAGAAACCGGTGATCCGCCGTATTCTGAATAAACTCGGCCCGGAGCTGTTCGAAAAACTGATGATCGTGCAGGAAGCCGATACGATGGCCAAAAGCCTGTACCAGCGGGAGAAAACCCTGGAACGGATCGGGAAGGTAAGGGAGTGCGTCAGAGAAATTCTCGATAACGGCGACTGCTTTACGTTGAAAACGCTGGCCGTTTCCGGCAAAGATCTGATGGAACTCGGTGTCCCGAAAGGCCCGAAAATCGGCGAATGCCTGAACGCGGCGCTGGAAGAAGTGATGAAAGATCCGGCGAAGAATACAAAAGAATACCTGACAGAGTACGTAAAAACACTGCTGTAAAGCCAAAACGGCAAACAAGAGAGCCGGGGACAGAACAATCCGTCCCCGACTCTCTTTTGTTTTTTGCTGGTTTTATGCGTTCAGATCACGCAGCAGATCCGCATACCAGCAGAACACATGGGCAATGCGGTACAGTTCGCTCTCCTTGGAGACGGTGCGCCACAGCTCTTTATAGCTGTGCAGCCACCGTTCGAGATCTCCGGCGAGTGCAAAACAGTCTTCTTTCTCCGGCAGAGTGCCCTCGGAAAGAAGGGAAGCGCGCAGGAACGGCAGCAGGCGGTTCAGCACTTTTAGGCCGTCTGCGGCGAGCAGGTACGCATAGATCATCGGACGGTTCTCCGGGCGGACGGTGCCGGCTTTCTCGTACAGAACGGCGCAGAGCGCGTCGATTGAAGCATTTGCTGCATCCGCATCGCCTTCCGCGCAGGAGCGGAGCAGTTCGGCAGCCTCTTCTTTGTCCTGATGCAGTTCGAGTGCTTCCTGTACCATAACGGCAGTGCGCCATGGATACGCATCCTGATGGCAGAGAAGATCGAGCACGGAAACGAGTTTTCCGGAGGCATCACCAAATTCCAGCACGGAAATCTGGCGGTTGATTTCCTCCTCCGGCAGAATGTCTGCATTCCAGGAGAACGCCGCGCCGTAGATCATGCCGATGCGGGAGAAGTCCGGGTGATTGATGTGGCCGTAATCGCCCCAGTCAGTGTTCAGAAGTCCCATTGCATGGCGTTCATGGCCGTAGCGCGCCATTCTGGAAATGTTTTCATACGCCTCATGATACTTGTTGATGAGCTGGTTCCATCCCTGTACGCCCGGGCATACATACAGATGCTCGGCACCGGAATTGGCAAGGCGGGTCAGACGCTCCGATGAAACATTTGACGCATAATCCCAGTGGAGGCAGATCAGGTTCTTCGGCAGGAGATGATAAACTTCCGGCTCCTGGCTGATGACATCACTCCAGAACATCGGCGTGCGGCCGGATTCAGTGATATAGTTGGCAAGCTCTGTCACAAACTCGGTGTAGATGACGGTGGTTCCCTTTTCCTCGGCGAGTGCGCGGGAAGCCCCTTTTCCAAGGTCAAACGTTTCATCCGCGCAGAGATTGAAATACTTCGAGGAGAAGAGCTGCATATATTCGGAAAGAATGTGTTTGGCAAGGGAGAGGCTCTCCGGGTTTGTGATATCGAGCGTATGGTGCGCCTGGCGGTCATAGAAGGAGAACGGAGCCGAAGCAGAGCCTTCCAGTTCGCACAGATGTGCATACGATTTCGTGCAGAGCAGCTTGTACAGATGGCCGAAGCTTGCAAGCGACGGAACGAGATCAATGCCAAGTCCCTTGCAGTAGCGGTCCAGCTCGAGGATGTCCTCTGCAGTGAGCGGCGTATCGTCGCGCCACATCTCGGTCAGATCGTCGAAGAGATAGCTGTGCTCGATGTAGAGCTGAAGCTGATTGATTTTATAGAAGCTCAAGGTGTCGGCAAGCTGTTTCAGATAGGAAAGCGTCGGAACACGTCCGCGGGTCGCATCGTGGTAGAAGCCGCGGTTTTCCATGGCCGGTTTGTCGGAGATCAGGACGGTTGGAAGAACAGCACCTGCCTGGCGGATCATCTGACGGAGTGTCTGCACGCCGTAGAGAACGCCGCTTTTCAGAGATCCGCAGATCGTGATGTTTTCCGGTGTGACAGCGAGGGTATAAGCCTCACGGGATAATTCCGGAGAGGCAGTCAGATAGATCAGGTGTGATCCCACCGGCTGATGACGGCGGCAGATGGCAGGACGGAATCCCGTCTGTGTCTCAATCTCCTGCTGCAGAAGCTGTGCTGCAGAAAAAAGCTCAGCCGGGCTCTCGGAATCGAGAAAAATGCGGCTGTCATAGTGAATTGTAAAGGTGCCCTCTCCGTAGGAAAGGGAAGATGGCTGTGGTAAGAAAATCATAAAAACCCTCCTTAAAATAAAATGATTTTAGAGAACCCCATAACAGGTGTTTTTCACCCTGTCAAGTTTGGAATATTTTACCATGCGGTGAAATTAAAAACAATAAAATAAGAGAAAAAGAAAATACTTTTAACATTGCTTTTGAGATGAAAGAAAAAACAGAAACCAGTATGCATGGCACAGGTTGGATACGCATACATTGAATCGTGACCCCAAAAACGATCACAACAGGGAAAGGAGTCAGGCTCTTGTATGATTATGGATTGAGTGTGCTGTCCCATTACGGTCTTACGGCTTCCGGCACAATGCGGGTGCGGGGCGCTTTATTATGCCACACCGAACAGGGGGATAAGCTGATCAGCGAGTTCGGAACGGCGGCGGAAAAACTGGAGCAGCGGTATCTTCTACAGTGCCGCATCACGGAGTCGGGGCTCCTGCGGTGCGATCAGATTCTGCGGAACGAAGAGGGAGCGCTTGCAACGCGCGGGGACGACGGAGGAACGTACATTGTGCGGAACTGGTACCCGGGCCGGGAATGTGAGACGGGAAACAGTGAGGATCTTATCCGCGCCTCGGATGCGCTGGCGCGGCTACATACGGCAGCTCATCTGCCGGTGAAAATGGAATACCGGAGGGAATCCCTCGTGGAGGAGTGCATCCGCCACAATGTGGAAATTCGAAAGATCCGAAAGTATTTGCAGACAAAAAAGAAGAAAAATGAGTTCGAAAAACTGCTGCTGGCAAGCGCCGGTCCGTATCTGGAACAGGGGGAGCGGGCGGCCGCGGAAATGAAAGCTTCTTCCTATGAAAAACTGCGGCAGCGGGCGGACGAAGAAGGCGCCGTCTGCCACGGGGAATTCAGCCAGCACAATATTCTGCTGGAAAACGGCAGAGGCGAAACGGCGGTCAATTTCGACAAGTGGAACTTCGATCTCCAGGTGGCAGATCTTGGCTATTTTATGCGGAAAATTCTGGAAAAACACGGCTGGAGCGAGCGCGCGGCAGAACGGATCTTAAACGCCTACAGCGCCAGACGGCCGCTCGATGAGGGGGAAATCGAGACACTCCGCCTCTATCTTTCCTATCCGTGGAAATACTGGAAACTGGCAAACCGCTACTACGGAAGCAGAAAATCGTGGATATCCGGGCGGAATACGGAGAAACTAAAAACACTCAATGCGCAGCAGGCAGACTGGCTGCGGTTTGTTAAGGGATCCTTCTTTTAACCGTGCGGTGGAAAAGAGTCTGTTTTTGGCAGAAATCGCCATAAAACCGCTGGTAGGGGGGACTTTTTTCTTGACAAGAGAGACGCATTAGTATATAAATATATACAGCTACGCGAAAAAGCCGGTCAACGTAACAGACTGATCATCCGGAAGAAAAACAGCCGGCAGGGCAGGTCGTGTGTATCAGCGGGCCCGCGTATCATGTAAAAAACAAATGTAAGATACAGGAGGAGTAAAACTCATGAACAAAACAGAATTAGTTGCAGCTATGGCTGAGCAGACAAATTTATCCAAAAAAGATGCAGAGGCTGCTTTAAAAGCATTTATCGATGTAGTATCTGAAGAATTAAAGAAAGGTGAGAAAGTTCAGCTGGTAGGCTTTGGTACCTTCGAAGTATCCGAAAGAGCAGCAAGAGAAGGAAGAAATCCGCAGACTGGCGAGACCATGGAAATCAAAGCTTCCAAAACTCCGAAATTCAAAGCAGGAAAAGCTTTAAAGGACATGATGAACTAAGTAAAAATCTATGCGCTTAGATAAATTTTTAAAAGTATCAAGACTGATCAAGCGGCGTACCGTAGCCAATGAAGCCTGTGATGCAGGCCGTGTCCTCGTCAATGACAGACCGGCAAAAGCATCCGCACAGGTCAAGGCAGGAGATGTACTGGAAATTCAGTTCGGAAGTAAATCCGTCAGGGTAGAAGTGCTGAATGTGCAGGAAACCGTGAAAAAAGAAGAAGCACAGGAGCTTTACCGCTACTTATAAGAAGTGCGGCAGGATTCATGTGCAGCGAATAAAAAGAGAAAACCTTCATATAATGGGTGTATAGACCATTGTATGGAGGTTTTTTGCATGGGGGAGATGAACGAACAGGTGCACCGCCTTTTGATGGAACAGCGGAAAACACTTTCTCTTGGCGGCGTGCAGGATGTGAAAAGCTTTGATGAGAACGAAGTTCTGCTCGTGACCGTCTGCGGTGTTCTTACCATCCGCGGAAAAGAGCTGCATGTGGGCCGCCTGGAGCTGGAAAAGGGAGAGGCGGATATCGAAGGCAGCATCGACAGCCTGGTCTATACGGAACATGGGCCGCTGCAGAAGAAGGGGTCTGCGCTTGCGCGGCTGTTCCGGTAAAAATGAGTGCGTATGTCACCCGGGAGCTGATTCTGCTCGCCTGTTCCATCTGGCAGGGGGCAGTCCTGGGGTTCTGGTACGATCTGATCAAGACAGCGCGGAAACTGATCCGCCACAGCCATGCGGCGGTATCTGCAGAGGACCTCTGCTACTGGATTGCGGCAGCGCTGTATCTGTTTGTACGGATTTACGGAGAGAACAGCGGCATTCTCCGCGGGTATCTGTTTGGCGGCATCCTTGGGGGCGCTGCATTGTACCACGCATCGTTTGGACGCTTTCTTCCGGAACTTCTGGCAAAGGGAATCAAAAAAGCAGGGCGAATCCTCGCTTTTCCAGGAAAATGGCTGGTAAAAAGTATGAAAAAACAGAGAAAAAGGTTGAAATTTCATGGGAAGAACGGTAAGATGTAACTACACATGTAAGAACAAAAGAAACAAGTCTGCGGACGAAAAACAACAGATAGTTTGGCTGCAGATGGTTGGAAAATAGAAAGCAAGGGTAAAGAAAAGAATGAAAGAAAGGGAAGAAAAGAATTCTGGCCGAAAGAAAAAAGTCAGAAAGAAGAGCCGTACAACAGAGTTCTCAATTACCATAGTCCTGTGCTGCCTGGTTGCAGTCCTTACCGTAAAGGGAATCAGCCTTCAGCAGAAGGTCAATGCAAATGCATCCCGTCTTTCCAGTCTGGACAGCCAGATTGAAGAGGAGAAGCAGTGCACCGATGATATTACCGCCTTGAAAGAATACATGCAGACCGATGAGTACATAGAAAAAACGGCAAGAGAAAAACTTGGCATGGTAAAGGATAATGAGATTTTATTTAAAGAATCCCAGTCGAAATAAACAAAACAGATAAAGAAAGGGCATGATTTCGCAGTCCCCTTTGAAGTCCAGAACAAAGAGAGGAGGAGCGGAACATGCCGGAGTGGATCATTGCCATGTTCCTGATCGGCGCATTGCTGTCAGCAGGGGACATGGCTAAAATTTTTTTGGAAGCCAGAAGAAGCCGCCGGGAAGCGGCCGTCTATGACAATCATCCGCAGAAACTGCAGATGGAGCACTACGCCGATTCGTTCCGCGTTCTGGCAGAGAGCTTTTACCAGATGCCGTCAAAAAGTGTGATGCCGGAGACGGGCCGGGTGGACAAGATTCTGGAAAAAGAACAGCAGGAAGTCTGCAGCCGCTGTGCGAAGGCGTCGTGGTGCTGGGAGCAGTACGGAAACCTGACGCGCGAGCGGTGCCAGGAACTTCTTCAGACAATCGCCGACGGGGATGAGGACGAGATCAGCCGTGCAAAAGGCGAATGGAACGCCTCCTGCCTGAACGGCTCCCGCTTTCTGGAACTGTTCTGGAACCGCTACCAGCAGGAACGCCAGACGGCGCTCTGGTCGGGGCGTGTGGCGGAGAGCCGCCGCGTGGTGGCGGAACAGTTAAGTGAAGTCGCCGGGATTATGGACCGCGCCGCGTGTGATCTGTACAGCCTCAACAGTCTGCCGGACGAGCTCTCGGAAAAAATCTGCCGCCAGATGAAGAAAAACGGGGCTTTCGTCCAGAAAATCTGGCTCCAGGAGCGGCCGAAAGAGCATTTACAGATCTATATGACGGTCAAAGCGGGCCGTCACTGCCGGATCACGCTTCGCCAGACGGCGGAACTGATCGGTTCCCTGTGCGGAATCCCGATGGTTGCGGTACGCGACGGGGCACAGGTCTTAAGCGGAGAATACCAGACGGTGCTGTTTCAGGAGGATGTGAAATTCCAGGTTCTCTACGGTGTGGGACGCATCACCAAGGAGCAGGAGAGTATCTCCGGGGACAATTACAGTGTGCTCTGCGAAAACGGCCAGTTTGTCCTCTGCCTGTCGGACGGCATGGGTTCCGGGATCGAGGCAAACAGGGAGAGCGAGACGGTGGTGGAGCTGTTTGAACAGTTCCTGCGCGCCGGATTCCCGCGGATCATGGCGGCACGGATGATCAATTCGATGCTTCTGCTGCAGCCAAAGGAAGGGATGTTTTCCACGTTTGATGTTGCTTCGATTAATCTCTACACAGGCGTCTGCAGCTTTTTGAAAGGAGGTGCATCGCCGACGTTCCTTAGGCGGGATACGTGGGTGGAGGTTGTGGAGTCGACCAGTCTTGCCGCAGGTCTCGTTTCCCAGACGGATTTTGATACCACAACGAAAAAGCTGTACGACGGTGATTACCTTGTGATGATGACGGACGGAGTGCTGGACGCGCTGCCCGGGGACAGGACGGAGCAGATGAAGCAGCTTCTTCTCGAAGTGAAAAACAGCGAGCCGCGGGAATTTGCCCGGGAGCTTTTGGAACGCGTGCTGCGCCTCGGCGGCTGCCGCGCACGGGATGATATGACGGTTCTGGTCGCCAGAATCTGGAAAAAATAGGAGTAAAAACGAAGGATGCGAGAGAAAGTAAGAGCCTTTATGGAACAGTATCATATGGTAACGGCAGGCGAACGCGTGCTGCTCGGCCTCTCCGGCGGCGCGGATTCTGTCTGCCTGTTTCATCTGCTGCGGGAACTGCAGGAGCCGCTTGGCTTTTCGCTGCTGGCTGTCCACGTCAACCATAACCTGCGCGGCGCGGAAGCCGGGCGGGATGCGGCATTTGCAGAAAATCTGTGCCGGGAATATGATGTTCCGTTCTATCTCTATTCCTGTCCCGTGGAGAAGATCGCAAAAGAAAAGCATCTCTCGACGGAGGAGGCGGGACGCGCGGCGCGGCAGGAAGTTTTTGCAGCGTGCGCAAAGGAGCAGAGGGCAGTGAAAATTGCGCTCGCCCATCACCAGGATGACGTTGCGGAGACGATGCTGCATCACCTGGCACGGGGAACGTCGCTGGCCGGACTTGCCTCCTTACGCCCCGTGCGGGGGAATGTGATCCGTCCGCTTCTCTGCGTCGGACGAAAAGAGATCCGGCAGGAACTGGAAAGCCGGAAGTGTTCCTGGTGTGAGGACAGCACGAATGCAGAGGATGCTTACACGAGGAACGGAATCCGCCACCATGTGCTGCCGTATCTGACCGAAGAGGTCAATCCGCGTGCCGCCGCGCATATGGCACAGACATCGCTGGACCTGCTGGAAACGGAGGAATATCTGGAGCAGCAGACGGATCAGCTGATGGAGCGGTATGCATCCGCAGAGAAAAATGCGGTTGTGCTGCGTGATGCGGTGAGCAGCGAAGCGCCTCTTCTGCAGCGCTACGTGATCCGGCGCGTTCTGGAACAGCTGGCGGGAAAACGGAAGGATCTTACCAGGGAGCATCTGGAATCTGTGCGGGAACTTTTTGAAAAGCAGGTCGGAAAAAGTGTCTGCCTGCCGTATGGAATCACCGCCGTGCGCGGATACGAGACGCTCCGCCTGGAAAAGCAGGGAGTGCATTTAAAAGAAGAACGGAAAAGGAAAAGCGGCGAAGAAGTTCCAATTCCGGTTCCGGCCGGGTGTGAAGAGGAAAAAAGTCTCGCATTTGCAGAAAATCCAGTCACGATTGTGAAAAAAACATCGGTTTTTCCCGAAAGAATTGAAGAAAAAAAGTATACGAAATGCTTTGACTGTGATAAAATAAAAGACGGTCTTGTCCTCCGCACGAGAAGAAGCGGAGATTATCTGAGAGTAACCGCAAAAGGCGGGAAAAAGAAACTAAAAGATTATATGATTGATGCCAAGATACCGAAAGAGGAGCGGGATTCCATTCTGCTGCTCGCCGACGGACCGGAGATCTGGTGGGTCGTGGGGTATCGCAGAGGAGAGAGCGGCCGTGTCGGGGAAGACACGAAAGCAGTTCTGCAGATACAGATTGGCGTTGGTAAGGAGGAAAACAGATGAAAGAGACAATCAGAGTATTATTAAGCGAAGAAGAAGTAGACAGACGAATTAAAGAAGTAGCAGACCAGATCAACCGCGATTACGCAGGAAAGGAAGTGCACCTGATCTGCGTTTTAAAAGGCGGCGTATTCTTTATGTGCGAGCTGGCAAAACGCATCACAGTGCCGGTAAGCCTTGACTTTATGTCCGTATCAAGTTACGGCGATGACACCAAGTCCAGCGGAGTTGTCCGTATTGTAAAAGACCTGGATCAGCCGCTGGAAGGAAAAGACGTTCTGATCGTGGAGGATATCATCGATTCCGGAAGAACGCTTTACTATCTGATCGACATCCTGAAAAAGAGAAATCCGAAATCCGTACACCTGTGTACTCTGCTCGACAAGCCGGAGCGCAGAGTGCGCGATGTCAAAGTAGATTATACCTGCTTTAATATCCCGGACGAGTTCGTCGTAGGCTACGGTCTGGATTACGCACAGAAATATCGGAATCTTCCATACATCGGAGTAGTGGAGTTTCACGAAGACGAGGAGTAAAAAGAAAATATGAACAGACAGCGCAGTGGATTTGGACTCTACGCGGCGTTTATGGTGATTATCGTGCTTGCCATGTTCTACATCACCGGAAAAATCAGCGCAGGCAGCAGCCCAAGTCAGCAGAAATTTGAAACCGCCGTAAAAGACGGCAAAGTGACATCCGCGCAGATTGTCCAGAACAAAGAAGTGCCGACCGGCTCCGTCGTGGTACAGGAGCAGGGCGGTGACAGTTATACGGTCAATGTGACCGACGTAAACGCAGCTATCAGCCTTCTGGAGAATGCTGATGTAACGTACACCGTGCAGAATGTCCAGAGAGACAGCATTTTCATGACATCCGTCCTGCCGGCCCTGCTGCTCGGTATGATCCTTCTTTTCGGCATGTCGATGATGAACCGCTCCATGGGCGGCGGTGGAGGCGGCGGAAACAAAATGATGAATTTTGGAAAAAGCAACGCCCATATGTCCACCGACAAAGACAAAAAAGTCCTGTTCCGCGATGTTGCGGGCTTAAAAGAGGAAAAAGAAGACCTTGTTGAGGTGGTCGATTTCCTGAAAGCACCGGAGAAATATACACAGGTCGGTGCGAGAATCCCGAAAGGAGTTCTTCTTGTGGGCCCTCCTGGAACCGGTAAAACCCTTCTGGCGAAAGCTGTTGCAGGAGAGGCAGGCGTGCCGTTCTTCAGCATTTCCGGATCGGATTTCGTGGAAATGTTCGTCGGCGTCGGCGCTTCCCGTGTCCGCGACTTGTTTGAGGAAGGAAAAAAACATGCGCCGTGTATCATCTTCATCGATGAGATCGACGCCGTGGCAAGACGAAGAGGCACCGGCATGGGCGGCGGCCACGATGAGAGAGAGCAGACATTAAACCAGCTTCTCGTTGAGATGGATGGTTTCGGCGTCAATGAGGGCATCATCGTGATGGCAGCGACGAACCGTGTCGATATCCTGGATCCGGCGATTCTCCGTCCGGGACGTTTTGACCGCCGCGTGGTTGTAGGACCGCCGGATGTCATGGGCCGTGAGGAAATCCTGAAAGTCCATGCAAAGAACAAACCGCTGGCCGAGGATGTGGATCTGAAGCAGATCGCGCAGACGACCGCAGGCTTCACCGGCGCAGAGCTGGAGAACCTGCTGAACGAGGCAGCGATTATGGCGGCAAAGGACCGCAGAAGATTTGTGCGCCAGTCCGATATCAAGTCTGCTTTCATCAAAGTGGGCATCGGTGCGGAGAAGCGCAGTAAAGTCATTTCGGATAAAGAAAAACGGATCACCGCATACCATGAGACAGGCCATGCGATCCTGTTCCATATGCTGCCGGATATGGAGGCGGTCTATACGATCTCCATTATCCCGACCGGTCCTGGCGCAGCGGGCTACACGATGCCGCAGCCGGAGAACGATGATATGTTCCAGACGAGAGGCAAAATGATGCAGTACATCACCGTATGCCTCGGCGGCCGTGTGGCAGAGGAGCTGATCTTCGACGATATCACAACGGGCGCATCCCAGGATATCAAACAGGCGACGGCTACCGCGCGTTCCATGATTACGAAGTACGGTATGTCTGAGAACCTTGGTCTTGTCGCTTACGATTCCGACTCGGATGAGGTCTTCATCGGCCGCGACTGGGGCCATACGAAGAGCTACAGCGAGAATGTAGCCGCAGCCATCGACGAGGAAGTCCGCCAGATGATCGAGAAATGCCACGATCAGGCGAAACAGATTATTCTGGAGCATTCCTATGTGCTGCATGAGTGTGCAAAGCAGCTGATGGAAAAAGAGAAGCTGAGCCGTGCTGAATTCGAAGCCATTTTTGAGCAGGAAGCACAGATGACAGGAACAGCACCGGAAGTTTCTGGAGAAATCTGATATCTTTTTATTTGCAATAGAAAACCTGCAGAGAACAAAAAAAGTTTTTTGCAGGTTTTTTTCTGTGATTTTACGGGCGTTTGTGCAAATTAAAACAGAAAATCCGAAACGCCGGAAAAATTCATCGTTATTTTGAATAAGAATCAAATGAAAAAAAATCGCGATTTGTGCAGACTTTTCGAGGGACGTATGGTACTATAATAACTGTAAAAACCCCCCAATACATTATATAGTTTTTGCTACACCCCATAAGAGAAATACCTTCTCCAAAAGAGCCAGCGTACCCCGCTGGCTCTTTTACTATATAAAAATCCAATAAACACAATCGTTACATGTGTTCAGAAAAAGGTTGTATTACATGGCGGTGTGGGGTAAAATATAAGGAATGAATGATTGAGAAAGACAGAGGCGTTAGTTCATGGATAAAACAAGAATGCAGCAGTATATGTCACAGATGCGGGCGATGTTCAACAAGCATGCGCTCTACAGCGATGAATCCCCGCAGTATCAGATTCCGTTTGAGCCGAACCCGGGCGACACGGTGAAGATCCGGTTCCGTACCCTGAAAAATAATGTAGATGCGGTTTATTTCATCAGCGGTTCCACCCGTGCACAGATGCAGGTCGGTTTGGTCCGGAACGGTTTTGATTATTACGAGATCGAGATTCCGGTCGGAAATGAGCCGATCCGCTATTTTTTTGAGATTCAGGCAGGCCGCGTGGTCTGTTATTACAACAAGCTCGGTGTCACAAGAGAGCTGCAGGAGATGTACTCTTTCGGCATTATCCCGGGCTTCCATACGCCGGACTGGGCGAAGGGCGCTGTCATGTATCAGATTTTTGTGGACCGCTTCTGCAACGGAGATCCGTCCAACGATGTGCTGACGGGAGAGTACAGCTACATCGGTGAGCAGGTCAACAAGGTGGATGACTGGAACCGCTTCCCGGAGCAGATGGATGTCCGCAATTTCTACGGCGGCGATCTGCAGGGCGTCATTGACAAGATGGATTATCTGCAGGATCTCGGTGTGCAGGTCATTTATCTGAATCCGGTGTTTGTTTCGCCGTCGAACCATAAGTATGATATTCAGGATTATGACTATATTGATCCGCATTTCGGAAAGATTGTCTCCGACGAAGGCGATCTGCTCTGGCCGGGCGACAAGGACAATACGCGGGCAACGCGGTATATTGACCGTGTGACGAACAAGGCGAACCTGGAGGCGAGCAATGAACTGTTTATCCACCTGGTGGAGGAGGCGCACAAGCGCGGCATGAAGGTGATTCTGGACGGCGTTTTCAACCACTGTGGTTCGTTTAACAAGTGGCTGGACCGCGAGCGGATTTATGAGGCCGGAAAGGGCTATGAGCCGGGCGCGTATGTGGCGCAGGACAGTCCGTATCACACGTTTTTTAAGTTTTATAATGAGCATAACTGGCCGTACAATGAGTTTTATGACGGCTGGTGGGGCCATGATACGCTGCCGAAGCTGAACTACGAGGGTTCGGAGAAGCTGATGGAGGATATTATGCGCATCGGCGCGAAGTGGGTTTCTCCGCCGTTTAATGCGGACGGCTGGCGGCTGGATGTGGCCGCTGACTTAGGACACAGCCCGGAGTTTAACCACAAGTTCTGGAAGGAGTTCCGGCGCGTTGTGAAGGAGGCGAATCCGGAGGCAATTATTCTGGCTGAGCACTACGGCGATGCGATGAGCTGGCTGCAGGGCGACGAGTGGGATACGGTGATGAACTATGATGCGTTTATGGAGCCGGTTTCCTGGTTCCTCACGGGTATGGAGAAGCACAGTGATGAGTTTAACCAGGGGCTTCTCGGAAACAGTGAGAGTTTTATCGGGGCGATGACGTATCATATGCCGGCGTTTTATGCGCCTTCGCTGTATACGGCGATGAATGAGCTGGATAATCATGATCATTCGCGGTTCCTCACGAGAACGAATCATCGTGTGGGGCGTGTGGCGAATGTTGGGCCGTATGCGGCTGCGGAGAATACGAATAAGGCGGTGCTGCGCGAGGCGGTTGTGATTCAGATGACGTGGCCGGGGGCGCCGACGCTGTATTATGGGGATGAGGCCGGCCAGGTCGGGTTTACGGATCCGGATAACCGGAGGACGTATCCCTGGGGACAGGAGGATCAGGAGCTGATCCGATTCTATAAAGAAATGATTGCGGTGCATCGGAGATTTCCGGTGCTGGCGATGGGATCGCTGAAATTTCTGTACCATGATTATAATGTGCTTTCTTATGGACGGTTTAATCAGGAGGAGCAGGTGATTGTGGTGATTAATAACCGAAATGAGAGGGTGCATGTGGAGATTCCGGTGTGGCTTACCGGGATTAACCGGAGTTCGGTAGCGAAGCTGACGCAGGTGTTTGCGACGGATGCGGTGGGATTTTCTTCGGAGGAGAAAGAAATCGAGGTACCGGCGGGCATACTGGAGATGGATTTGCTGCCGTTATCGGGAGTGGTACTGCATAGACGCGAGGAGTGACGGACGCCTCGCCGCCGCATCACGCAAGACCGAACGGGCGGCGGCGAGGCTGGTAGTGGGGGCGGAAGGTTGAAAAATAGAAATGGAAAAAGAGCTCCGATTCGTATGAATCAGAGCTCTTAATCGTGCCGCAAACCGGGATCGAACCGGTACGGGTATCACTACCCACGGGATTTTAAGTCCCGGGCGTCTGCCAGTTCCGCCACTGCGGCATATGGACGGAGATGGATTCGAACCATCGAAGCAATTTGCAGCAGATTTACAGTCTGTCCCCTTTGGCCACTCGGGAATCCGTCCATGTATTTTGTTTTGTGTCAGAATGACTTCCGACATTGAATGATTATACTGGATGTGGAGGGAAAATGCAAGGGTTTTTTTGAAAAAAATAGAAAAAAGTTGAAAGGGGGGAGCAGGTCGGGTATAATATCAAATATATGGGCTTCTATATTGAGTAAAAATGGAGGATATAGGGTAAGTATGATTAAGATTAAGGATTATGTCCGGGTGGGGTCGCTGGAGGAGGCGTATGAGCTGAATCAGAAGAGAAGTGCCTGTATCCTGGGCGGGATGCTCTGGACGAAGATGGGGCAGAGGCAGGTGCAGACGGCGATTGATTTGTCCGGGCTGGGACTGGATCAGATTGAAGAGTCCGAGGAGGAGTTTTCGATTGGATGTATGGTGACGCTGCGGCAGCTGGAGGAGCATGAGGGGCTGAATGCTTATACCGACGGTGCGGCACGGGAGAGTGTGCGGAGTATTGTCGGGGTGCAGTTCCGGAATCTGGCTACGGTGGGAGGCAGTATTTTCGGCAGATTTGGATTTTCGGATGTGCTGACGCTGTTTCTGGCGCTGGATACGGAGGTGGAGCTGGTTCATGCGGGACGGATGCCGCTGGCGGAGTTTGCCTGTTCAAAGAGAGACAGGGATGTGCTGGTAAGGCTGATTGTGAAGAAGCATGAGGGTGTTACGGTTTATCAGAGTCATCGAAATTCCAGAACGGATTTCCCGGTGCTGACGTGTGCGGTGCGGGTGGAAGACGGAAAAGGATGTGCGGTGCTTGGGGCAAGACCGGCGAAGGCGGCACGTGTAGAGCTTCCGGCGGAGCTGGTGGAAAAGCTGGCGGCTGGAAAGGCATCTGCGGAGGAGCTGAAGGCGGCGGCTTCGGAGATTTCTGATCAGTTTACGTATGGCAGTAATATGCGCGGAAGTGCAGAGTATCGTCATCATCTGGGACGGGTGCTGCTGCGCAGATGTATGGAAGAAATTCAGAAGAAGGAGGAGCAGTGATGAAGATTTCGATGATCTTAAATGGAAAGAAGACGGAAGCGGAAATTGATGCAGACATGCTCCTGATCGATTTTGTGAGAAGCCAGGGATGCTACAGTGTGAAGCGCGGCTGTGAGACGTCGAACTGCGGGCTGTGTACGGTTTTTCTGGAGGGAAAACCGGTGCTGTCGTGTTCGGTGCTTGCGGCGCGGGCGAATGGATGTAAGGTGGATACGCTGGAAGGCCTGCAGGAGGAAGCAGAAGAATTTGGTTCCTTTATTGCCGGACAGGGCGCCGAGCAGTGCGGGTTCTGCAATCCGGGGATGATTATGAATGCGATTGCGCTGTTCCGGGAAAATCCGGATCCGAGTGAGGAAGAAATTAAAGAATATCTGGCGGGAAATCTCTGCCGCTGTTCCGGATATGAAGGACAGCTTCGGGGAATTTTGAATTTCCTTGCCTGGAAAAAGCAGCAGGGAGGTGCGTCATGAGCAGAGAAAATCATATCTATGAACCGGACTGGTCGGGAAGAACCGATCAGCTCTGCAGTGTGAATAAGCCGGTGATCAAAAAGGATGCCCTCGCGCTGGTAACCGGAAAGCCGGTTTATGTAGATGATCTGGCGCCGAAGGATTGTCTGATTGTCAAGGTACTGCGGAGTCCGCATGCCAATGCAATCGTAAAATCCGTGAAAAAGACGGCAGCAGAGCGTGTTCCGGGCATTGAGGCGATTTATACCTGGGAGGATGTGCCGAAACAGCGTTTTACAATGGCAGGACAGACCTACCCGGAACCAAGCCCGTATGACCGTCTGATCCTCGATCAGCATGTGCGCTACGTGGGAGATCCGGTGGCGATTATTGCCGGAAAAGATGAAAAATGCGTGGACCGTGCGCGGAAGCTCCTGAAAGTAGAGTACGAAGTGCTTCCGGCCATTCTGGATTTTCATCAGTCCAAGGATAATGAACTGCTGGTGCATCCGGAGGAAAGCTGGAAATCGCTCTGTCCGGTCGGTGCGGACAATCAGAGAAATCTCTGTGCAAGTGCGGAAGATCACAACGGAGATGTGGAAGCCGTGCTCGCAGAGTGCGATGAGGTTGTAGAGCATACGTATCATGTACGCGCAGCCCAGCAGGCGATGATGGAGACGTTCCGGACATACTGCTTTATGGATACCTACGGACGGCTGAATGTGCTGAGCTCGACCCAGATCGTTTACCATGCGCGCCGCATTCTGTCCAATGCACTCGGCATTCCGAAATCGAAGATCCGTGTTTCCAAGCCGAGAATCGGCGGCGGATTCGGAGCGAAGCAGACGGTGGTTGCCGAAATTTTCCCGGCGTTTGTAACCTGGAAAACCGGAAAACCGTCGAAAATGATCTTTACGAGAGAAGAGTCCCAGACAGCATCCACACCGCGCCATGAGATGGAAGTAACGATCCGCCTCGGTGCGATGAAGGACGGAAGAATCCGTGCGATCGATCTGTATACACTTTCCAACACGGGTGCATACGGCGAGCATGGACCGACAACGGTCGGCCTTTCCGGCCACAAATCGATTCCGATGTATGGATCTCTTGAGGCTTACCGGTTTGCGTATGATGTTGTGTATTCCAACGTAATGTCAGCCGGTGCTTACCGCGGATACGGTGCGACGCAGGGTATCTTTGCCGTAGAATCTGCTGTCAGTGAGATGGCAGCGCGTCTTGGCATCGATCCGATCCGGATCCGGGAGCAGAACATGGTCCGTGAGGGACAGTTCATGCCGGCTTACTATGGCGAAACGGCAAACAGCTGTGCGCTTGACCAGTGTGTGGAGCGTGCGAAAGAGATGATCGGCTGGGATGAGAAATATCCGTGCCGTGATATGGGAAATGGAAAGGTGCGCAGCGTCGGCATTGCGATGGCGATGCAGGGCTCCTGTATTTCCAATCTCGATGTCGGATCGGCAACAATCAAAGTCAACGACGACGGCGGCTATACGATGCTGATCGCAGCGGCCGATATGGGAACCGGCTGCGATACGATTCTGTCCCAGATGGCGGCAGAGTGTCTGGAGTGTGATGTGGATGACATTACCGTTGTCGGCGCAGATACCGATACGTCCCCGTATGACTCCGGTTCCTATGCATCGAGTACGACGTATATTACCGGAAAAGCGGTGGAAAAAGCCTGCATGACGCTTCGGAAACGAATCTGTGCCCTGGCGGCAGAGCGGATGAACGTGCCGGAAGATGAGACAGAATTTACCGGTACCGGCGTCGTGCATGAAAAGAGCGGAAGCAGCATGACGATGGAAGAAATCGCAACAGCGGCCATGTGCAATAACGGCATCGCGCTGGAAGCGACGGAAAGCAACTGCTCTCCGGTATCGCCGCCGCCTTATATGGCTGGTGCGGTCGAGATCGAGCTGGATAAAGAGACCGGCGAGGTCAGGATTCTCGATTATGCCGCCGTTGTCGACTGCGGAACCGTCATCAACCCGAACCTTGCGCGCGTACAGGTCGAGGGCGGTCTGGTGCAGGGCATCGGCATGACGCTGTTTGAAAATATCCAGTACACGGACAAGGGTCAGATGATCAATAATTCGTTTATGCAGTATAAAGTGCCGACCCGCCTCGATATGGGCAAGCTGCGCGTCGAGTTTCGGAGCAGCTACGAGCCGACCGGTCCGTTCGGTGCAAAATCGATCGGCGAGATCGTCATCAACACACCGGCTCCGGCGCTGGCACATGCAATCTACAATGCGACGGGTCTGTGGTTCCGCGAACTGCCGATCACGAGCGAGCAGATTGCAATGGGAATTGCGGAAAAAGAATGCGAGTAACGATACTTTATCTGGCAGCCGGGAACAGCAGACGGTTCGGGGAAAATAAGCTGCTCTATCCGCTGGATGGAAAGGCGGTGTACCGCCATCTGCTGGACCGGCTGGCCCAAATTGCCGGAAGGCATGAGAACTGGGAACTGCTGGTTGTGACGCAGTATGAAAGGATTCTGGAGGAGCTTGCGCCGCTGGTAAAAGCCGGGCGTCTGCAGACGGTGTTTTCGCCGGACAGCGAAAAAGGAATTTCCTATACAATCCGCGCGGGAATCGAGGCGGCGGAGAAGAAAAATGCCGATGCCTGTGCGTGTTTTGTGGCGGATCAGCCGTACCTGAAGGAAGAGACGGCGGAGCGCTTTCTGGAATCCATGGAGATGCAGAAGGCTCCACTTGGCTGCGTTTTCTGCGGCGGCGAGAGCGGCAATCCGGCGTGGTTTTCAAAACCTTATTTTTCAGAACTAAAAGAACTTTCCGGCGACCGCGGCGGGAAAAAGGTGCTGAAACGGCACTGGGAATCGGTAATTCCGTTCCTGGTCGAAGCCGCGTGGGAATTAAAGGATCTGGACCGGAAAGAGGATCTCTGCTGCAGAGACACCGGCGGCTGCCATGAATAAAATTTGAGACAGTGCGAAATTTGATGGATTTGGACTTGCATTTCCAGTGAGAAGTAAGTACAATGGGTATAATAAAAATTCGGGAGGCTTCAAAAAAATGCAGTTATTGGAAGACAGAATCCGCAAAGACGGAAAAGTACGCGAGGGAAATGTCCTGAAGGTGGACAGCTTTTTAAATCATCAGATGGACGTCAATCTGTTCCGGGAAATCGGAAAAGAGTTTCAGCGTCGTTTTGCGGGAGAGGAGATCACGAAAATCCTGACCATCGAGGCATCTGGAATCGGAATTGCCTGTGTTGTGGCTGAAATTTTTAATGTTCCGGTTGTGTTTGCAAAGAAAACGCAGACCAAAAATATCGCCGGCGATGTTTATACCACAAAAGTAGAATCTTTCACCCATGGAAGAGTTTATGATATCATTGTTTCCAAAGAATTTCTGGGAAAAGGAGACAAAGTTCTCCTGATCGATGATTTCCTGGCAAACGGAAAAGCGCTGGAAGGACTGGCAACCCTGGTACAGGATTCCGGTGCAGAGCTCGTAGGAGCAGGCGTTGTCATCGAAAAAGGGTTCCAGATCGGAGGAAAACTGCTGCGTGACCGCGGCATTCATCTGGAATCTCTTGCCATCGTCGATGGTATGGATGATAAAACCGGGGAAATTACCTTCCGGAAACAGTAAGGAGGCGTCAAAATGGCAAATCTGATTGCAAGAATTGCCGTTCTTCTGGTTCTGGCGGCCGCAGGAATGGTGCTGGCCGACAGAAAAGAAAAAATTGATCTCAGTGTGTCACTGCTGCTGTTTCTGGCGGCAGTCAATGTGACCTCTTTTTTCAGCCTGAAAGATAACAGGATTGTAGTTGTTATGATTCTGACGGTATATTTTCTGTTGTATGCAGGCGCAAAAGAGCTGCTGCGGAGACGGGCAGAGAAAAAAAGAAAATGAATGCAAATCGAACATCCGGCTGCGAGCACCCATGCAAAAGTGCCGGTCGGATGTTTTTTGAATTTTCCTGTAAATTCAAAAAACATCCGGGCAGGATCGCGCTGCAGAGCGATATTGCAGAAGAACTCCATATGGAAGGAGATGCCGCAAGAATCCACCAGCTCGTTTCTCTTCTTGTGGATAACGCCGTTAAATACACTCCGGAGGGTGGAAAAATCCACATTTTCTGGCGAAAAAACGGCAAAAAAGCAGAATTTTCGGTGCAGAATACCTGCGATACCCTGCCGGAAGGTGATCTCAACCGCCTCTTTGACCGCTTCTACCGTGCGGATGCGTCGCGGGCCAGGGAAAGCGGCGGCTATGGAATCGGCCTTTCTGTGGCAGCTGCAATTGTAAAGGCACATAAGGGAAAAATCACCGCAGAGCGGACACGAGATGGCATCTGTTTTAAAGCAGTCTTTCCGGCAAAAGGATGAAAGAAAGAAAATTCCGGAAAAATGGAAAAATGACGGCAGGGTAGGAAAGGCAGACACACAAAAAAGCAGAAATCAAAAGCTTCCAAGAGAGAAAAAACAAAACAAAAGAAAACAAAAGAAAACAAAACAAAAGGAGGAATATATGATGTTTGATTGTGGTTTACAGAATATTTTCCGGCTGAAAAACGGACAGTCCCGTTCCATCAACTGGGAAAACCGGAACGGAGAAAAAGGAAAAGGCGGCATGGCATCCAGCGATCTTGGTCCGTCCAGAAAAGGTTCCCCGTGTATCCCGAAAATAGAAGCAGGAGAGACCGTAACACTTGGTGAGATCCAGGGAGAAGGCATCATTCAGCACATCTGGATCACCGTCACAGACCGTACCAGTGAACGTAACCGTTATGTTCTGCGGGATCTTGTTCTGCGCATGTACTGGGACGATGAAGAATTCCCATCCGTTGAATGCCCGCTTGGCGATTTCTTCTGCTGCGGCTTCGGTGTTTCCTACCAGGTAAACTCAGTCCCGATTGCTGTCAATCCGACCCGTGGTTTCAACAGCTATTTCCCGATGCCGTTCCGTAAAAACGCCCGTATTACCATTGAAAATCAGTGTGATGAGCCGATTCCGGCCTTCTTTTATCAGATCGACTATTGCCTGACAACGGTTCCGGAAGATGCTGCCTATTTCCATGCCCAGTGGCGTCGTCAGCGCATCACGGAAAAGGCAAAAGACTACGTTGTCCTCGACAACATCAAAGGGAAAGGCCAGTACGTTGGAACTTATCTTGCACTGACCAGCCTCGAACGCTACTGGTACGGAGAAGGTGAGATGAAATTCTACATCGATGGAGACAAGGATTATCCAACCATCTGCGGAACCGGAACAGAAGATTACTTCGGCGGTGCTTGGAGCTTTGCAACACAGCAAAATGGCCAAACTGTTGAAAATCAGTACTGCACTCCGTATCTTGGATATCCTTACTACTCTACCCACGATACCTTCCTTCATAATGATTACCACAATGATGATCAGATGCCACAGCGCAGCTTCTACCGCTGGCACCTTCTTGATCCTATCCTTTTTGAGAAGGATCTTAAGGTAACCCTTCAGCAGATTGGCGTCAGTCATGGAGGTCTCTTTGAACGTCAGGATGATGTCGCTACCACAGCTTACTGGTACCAGACGCATCCTCATGTACCATTCGCGCCACTCATGTCCAGAAAAGAGCGCTGGCCAAGATGATTTTTGACGCTTTTCCTATTTTATATGTTTCATGACTTTACATATCGGCTACAAGAGTCCGTTCCGAACAAATCCGTTTCCAACGAATTTGTCCGGAAACGGGCTCTTTCTTTTTTATATGGTATTCAAAAAGCGATCTGGATTACAGAGGTTCGTCTTTTCACAAACCTTTCACATTTTCCGTCCATTCTTTAAGGTTCCTTTAAAGTTTCCTCATTATACTTAAAAATGTAAAAAACATTTCCGGAAGTAAATCAAACGAAAGGATCAATCGATTATGATGCAAAGCCAACAGATTCCCATGACCTTCCAACGGTATGAAACAAAATACATGCTTTCCCCGATCATGGCTCGCAAGCTTCGCAAGAGCCTTCCGGGTCATCTGCAGATGGATGAATACGGCCTTGATACCATCTGCAGCCTCTATTACGATACCCCGGATCACCAGCTCATCCGCCGTTCGCTGGAAAAACCCGTCTACAAAGAAAAACTGCGACTCCGCAGTTATGGTCCGGCCAAAGAGACCAGCCCCATATACGTAGAACTAAAGAAAAAATATGAAGGAATCGTCTACAAACGCCGCGAGCGCATGATATTATCAGAAGCGGTTCCCTATCTTGCAGGAAAATCAGAACCAGGCTTCGACAGCCAGATTCTCCACGAAATCACTTGGTTTCGCAACTACTACCGGGGGCTTGTTCCCGCTATGTACATCGCCTACGACCGCATCGCCTGCTTCGGCACGGAAGACAGGAACTTTCGTGTTACCTTCGACACCAATATCCGATGGCGTACCGACAATCTGTGTCTTGACGGTCCAACGGAAGGAACCAGGCTTTTAGAACCAGGCTGGTATCTCATGGAGGTGAAAACACCAGGTGCTGTGCCCCTATGGTTCAGCAAAATTCTGGATGATCTTGCAATCTATCCGGCATCATTTTCTAAATACGGCTTTGCCTATCAAATCGAAAATCAGAAAGCATCAGAAGAAAAAGCTTTCATACCATTCACAGATATCCGGCAAACCGTATCAAAAACAGCATTCCGTTAGCTGAATCAGGTAAGTCCTCTGCGGCCATTGCGAAAAGCAAGAAGCAGTGGGTGGACTCACAGCTTGCGAAAAGCCTTTTTCAAACATAGTCTGCTTCACAAAAAAAGAAAATGTAACTATTCAGAGCCATGCAAAATAGAAGAAAAATCGCGAATCATGCTTGCATGAATGAGCGGTTTTTCTGGAACTTCATATGGCGAGAAGCAACATCGCGATGTAGCGTAAGCGGAATCGAGATGGGGCTCTGAATAGACAAGAAAATAAAAAAATTCTGGGAGGAATTTGCTATGCTTAACACAATATTCAGTTCCGTTTTTACAGAAACAACCGCCGCCTTCACCTTTGGTCAGTTCTTTGCCTGCACAGCAGTGTCTCTGATTCAGGGACTGTTGATCGCTGCTGTTTACAGGTACAAAAGCGAATGCACCAAAAGCCTTGCTGTCACGCTTGTTCTGATGCCTGTGATCGTACAGATGGTGATCATGCTCGTCAATGGAAATCTTGGAACCGGAGTCCCTTGATTATACCAGTGTTTTTGACGATATCTTTGCCAGGTATCTGACCCGTTGCGAGCTTGTACAGGCAAAAACCACGAATATGGGAAGTCTTTTCAAGCTGGAGTATCGCATCGTATTCCGCGAGGAAGGCGAAGAGAAAAACATGATTGACCAGCTCCGCTGCAGAAACGGAAACCTTGAAATCCTGTGCAGTCGTGCGCAGACCGGAAGGGAGGAATTATAATGAATCGAAACAGAAAGAAAAAAAACAGAAAAAAAGAGACCGGCGCAGTCGTCAGCCTGCTTCTTGCATCATCGCTGGCCTTCGGCGGATGCGGCACAGCAGTGACATCTTCCAGCTCTGTAAATGCCGAATCTGCCCGTACAGAGTCAACCGGCGAAACATCTGCCGACAACGCGGATACCACATCAGAGAGCACAGATTCGGAAAATGCAATGGAAAGTGCTTCCGATATTAATTTTGATCTGGAACTGACCGAATCCACTATCGACACCGAATTCACAGACCGTGAGAAGAGCGGAAGCTACAAAGCGTCGGAAGCCGTAAAAATTACACTTAATAAGACGACAGCTACCGTCTCCGGCAGCGGAGTCAAAGCAGATGGCAGCACAATTACCATCACGGAAGAAGGCGTTTACATCGTAAGCGGAACACTTGAGGATGGCCAGATTATCGTAGACGCATCCGATTCCGACAAGGTTCAGATCGTACTCGATGGAGTCCATATCAACTGTAAGACGAATGCTGCCATCTACGTTCGCGAAGCGGACAAAGTTTTCATCACGCTTGCTGAAAACAGCAGCAACACGCTTGGCGGTGGAAACGAGTACACTCAGATTGACGACAACACGGTAGACGGCGTTATCTTCTCCAAATCAAATCTTGTCTGCAACGGGACAGGAAGTCTGACCATCGAGGCAGACTACAAGCACGGGATTGTATCCAAAGATGACCTTGTGATTACCGGCGGAACCTACAAAATCGCCGCTGCGGACAACGGGATCACAGCCAAAGATCAGATTAAAATTCTGAACGGAAGCTTTGACATTGATGCTGCAAACAGTGCGGTCAAAGCGAAGAATACGGATGACGCAGAGCTTGGAAATATCTATATTGCTGGTGGGATTTTTACGATCGAGGCGGAACAGGATGGATTCCATGCAACCGGCAGCATCGTTGTCGATGATGGAACCATCACCGTAAACTCTGGTGACGACGGTTTCCATGCGGAGCTCGACACCGTCATCCATGGCGGAACGATCCTTGTTGAAAAAAGCAACGAAGGCCTGGAAGGAAAACGCGTCGTGGTCAATGGTGGTGACATTACCGTAAATGCCAGCGACGATGGCGCCAATGCGGCCGGTTCCGGTGACGATGACAGCAATGCCGCAAGCTCAAACAACGATAGCAGTGCTGCCGTAAACTCCGGTGATGATAGCAGCATATCCGGTGCGGCAGACGGAAAGGAACCTCCGCAAATGCCGCCTGATACAGAAAACGGCAGCGATATGCAGCCATCGCAGGACTTCGATCCGGAGAACGCTCCGTCTGGCGGAAATGCGCCGCAGAACTTCGATCCGGGGAATGCTCCGTCTGACGGCGATGCTCCACAGAAGATGCAGGGAGGCCCCGGCGGCGGAGGCAACTCTGAGCTTTACATTAAAATTACCGGCGGAACCCTGACTGTATCCGCCGATGGTGATGGTCTTGATTCCAACGGCGGTCTTCTCGTGACCGGCGGAACTACGATCGTGTACGGGCCGACCAGCGATGGTGACAGTGCCCTCGATTACGACGGAAGTGCAATTGTGACCGGCGGAACCTTAGCTGCTATCGGCAGTGCCGGCATGACGGAAAGCTTCGACGAAGCTTCCACCCAGCCCGTTATCACCTATTACTGTACGGAAACCCAGTCCGCTGACACTATCATCACACTGACAGACAGCGATGGAAGTGCCCTCTTCACGGTCACACCCGAAAAAGCCTACGCCAGCATCGTTTTGACCTGCCCAGAAATGAAACTGGACGCAACGTATACTCTGGCTGCCGGTACCGACAACGAAGAGATCACCCTCACGGACATCATCACCACCGCCGGAACCCGGTCTGTTAAAACGATGAGCGATTCCGAAGGTGGAAAAATGCCAAATAACAGCGACAACAAAGGAACTCCGCCTTCAAAACCAAGCGACACGGCTGAGTGAACCGTTATAGTTCATTCAGCACCGGAACATTTGCTGTTCCGGTGCGTAAGAAAGTGATTCTACCGTGACTGTCTTCCTACTTCCAATTTACCGTATTCTGTGCTAAAATAACCTCACAAGAAAAGAGGTAGAAAAATCATGTATGATAAACTGACCGAAAACGATATTAAAAAAATGCAGGAAGAAATCGACTACCGCAAACTGGTTGTCCGTCCAAAAGAACTCGAGGCTGTAAAAGAAGCCCGTGCCCAGGGCGATCTCAGCGAAAACTTTGAATACAAAGCTGCCAAACAGGACAAAAACCGCAACGAAAGCCGCATCCGCTATCTGGAAAAAATGATCAAAACCGCTCACGTTGTTTCAGATACCTCAAAGGACGACGAAGTCGGCATCAACAATACCGTCCAGGTTTACATCGAAGAAGATGATGAGACAGAAACCTACAAACTTGTCACCACCGTTCGTGGTAATTCTCTCAAAGGATACGTCAGTATCGACTCGCCATTAGGAAAAGCCATTCTTGGTCATAAAGTCGGCGACCGCGTCACTGTAAAAGTAAGCGATGCCTATAGTTATGATCTCATCATCAAATCCATCGAAAACACTGCGGATACCGATGATGAACTCCGCAGCTATTAAAGGACAGAAAGAAAGGAAAATACCAGTCATGGAAAAAATTGCAAGCTTTACGATCGACCATATCAAACTTAAACCAGGCATTTACGTTTCAAGAAAAGACCACGTAGGTGACAGCATCATCACCACCTTCGACCTGAGAATGACCTCCCCAAACGATGAGCCCGTCATGAACACCGCTGAAGTCCACACCATCGAGCACCTCGGAGCCACCTTCCTCCGTAACCATGAGCAGTGGAAAGACAAAACCGTATACTTCGGTCCAATGGGCTGCCGCACCGGTTTCTACCTGCTGCTGGCAGGAGACTACACCTCCAGAGACATCGTCCCGCTCGTCACCGAAATGTATGAATTCATCCGCGATTTCAAAGGCGAAGTTCCGGGCGCATCCCCGAAAGATTGCGGAAACTATCTGGACATGAACCTCTCCATGGCCAACTACCTCGGCAAAAAATACCTGGATGAAGTCCTGTACGGAATCGACGACTCCCGTCTCATCTATCCAGAATAAACCATAAAAAATAACACAGGGGGAAAACAAAACATGAGAACCATGGAAAACGAAAATCTGCGCGTGCAGATCAGCGATCACGGCGCAGAACTTAGCAGCATCTACGATAAAGCGGCTGACCGTGAGGCAGTCTGGACCGGCGATCCGGCCTTCTGGAACCGCCACGCACCGGTCCTGTTCCCGTTCGTCGGAAAAGTAAACGGCGGCTTCTACACCCATAAAGGAGTCAAATACCCGATGGGTCAGCACGGCTTCGCCCGCGACAACGAATTCGAGTGCATCGAAAACACCGAAAACAAAACCGTACACCGCCTGGTATCGACCGAAGAAACCCAAAAAGTCTACCCGTTCGATTTTGCCTTCACCGTAACCCAGGAACTCTCCGGCAGAACCCTGACCATAACCTGGAACGTAGAAAACACCGGTGATGATGACATGTACTTCTCCGTCGGCGGACATCCTGCATTCATGATTCCGGAACAGTATGACATCGTCTTCAACAAAGGCCTGGAAAACCACACCGAGACCGAACTCGAATACATCCTGATCGACCCGGAAACAGCAGGCGTCGATGCCGCACATCCGAGAAAACTGAAACTTCAGGACGGCAGAATCCCGTACACCAGAACCCTCTTCGACGAGGACGCCCTGATCTTCGACAACACCCAAGTCGAGCGCGTCGGCGTAGAAGTGGATGGAAAACCGTATGTCACTCTCACCTGCAAAGGCTTCCCGAGCGTCGGCGTATGGTCCAAGCCAAAAGCAGATGCCCCGTTCGTGTGCCTCGAGCCATGGATCGGCCGCTGCGACAACGTCGGCTTTGACGGCGAATTAAAAGACAAATACGGCGAACAGTACCTGAAAGCCGGTGAAACCTTCCAGGCAGGCTACACCATCACCATCGGAGAATAAGGACCCGAAAAAAAGAAAAACCTCCGAAGTACAGCGAAAAGAACACGATTCCTGTACTTCGGGGGTTGAAATTTTACGGTTTCTTTACTATAATTAGCATCAAACCCAAAAAACGCATGTAGTTCATCATGCACAGAAGAAAAAACAGGAGGGAACGTTCTTGAAAAGAGAAACGGTTATCGTACTTGATTTTGGCGGTCAGTACAATCAGTTAATTGCAAGACGTGTACGTGAGTGCAACGTTTACTGTGAGATTTATTCTTACAAAACAGACATCGAAAAGATCAAAGAAATTCAGCCGAAAGGTATTATCTTCACCGGCGGCCCGAACAGCGCATATCTGCCGGATTCCCCGACTTATACAAAAGAAATTTTTGAACTTGGAATCCCGATCCTCGGCATCTGCTACGGATCACAGCTGATGATGCATCTGCTCGGCGGAAAAGTAGAAGTAGCACCGGTCAGAGAATATGGAAAAATTGAGGTAACTGTAGATACCAGTTCCGCACTGTTTGAGAACGTATCCGAAAAAACCATCTGCTGGATGAGCCACAACGACTACATCTCCAAAGCAGCTCCGGGATTCGAAATCATCGCCCATACGGATGACTGTCCGGTAGCAGCCGTTGCAAACGTAGAGAAAAACCTCTATGCAACCCAGTTTCATCCAGAAGTTCTGCACACCAAAGAAGGAAAGAAAATGCTTTCCAACTTTGTATACAATGTCTGCCGCTGCGCCGGCGACTGGCACATGGACTCCTTCGTAGAAGAATCCATCAAAGCTATCCGCGAAAAAGTAGGCGACGGAAAAGTCCTCTGCGCACTGTCCGGCGGAGTCGATTCCTCCGTAGCAGCTGTTATGCTTTCCAAAGCAGTCGGAAACCAGCTGACCTGCGTATTCGTAGATCACGGCCTGCTGCGTAAAAACGAGGGCGATGAAGTAGAAGCAGTTTTCGGACCGGACGGCCCATACGACCTGAATTTCATCCGCGTTAACGCACAGGAGCGTTTCTATGCAAAATTAAAAGGCGTAGAAGAGCCGGAGAGAAAACGTAAAATCATCGGCGAAGAGTTCATCCGCGTCTTCGAAGAAGAAGCAAAGAAAATTGGTGCTGTAGACTTCCTGGTACAGGGAACCATCTACCCAGACGTTGTAGAGAGCGGCGTCGGCGGAGAATCCACCGTCATCAAATCCCATCATAACGTCGGAGGACTGCCGGACTACGTAGATTTCAAAGAAATCATCGAGCCGCTGCGCAACCTCTTCAAAGACGAAGTAAGAAAAGCCGGCCTTGAGCTCGGCATTCCGGAATACCTCGTATTCCGTCAGCCATTCCCGGGCCCGGGACTTGGCATCCGTATCATCGGCGAAGTAACCGCCGAGAAAGTCAAAATGGTACAGGACGCCGACGCGATCTGGCGCGAAGAAATCGACAAAGCCGGAATCGCCCACGAAATCGGCCAGTACTTCGCAGCCCTGACCAACATGCGCTCCGTCGGAGTCATGGGAGATGAAAGAACCTACGATTACGCCATCGCCCTCCGCGCCGTCACCACCACCGATTTCATGACCGCCGAAAGCGCCGAAATCCCGTGGGATGTCATCGGAAGAACAACCAGTCGAATCGTAAACGAAGTCAAACACATCAACCGCGTCATGTACGATTGCACCGGAAAACCACCGGCAACGATCGAGTTTGAATAATTAGCAAATCCCGAGAACCCTTGAAAATAAAGGGCTCCCGGGATTTTTTGTTTCTCCGTGATGTTAATGTGATGTTCAAATCACTATTTTACACCTATTCCATATATTTTTTCGTACTTTGGAATGGTATTTTCGACGATGAATTTATCAAGATTTTTTATGCTTCCCTGCGACAACTCACATGAGGTTATGGCATCCGAGAATAATGCCAGTATGAAATCCTTCAGTGATTCGGCCGGCCGGAATGATGAGATCGTTTGTATGATGGAATCTCCGAAAGCGATTAGGTCAAGATATGTTTCCATCTTATATCCATAAACGATTTCTGATTCGATATCTATGCCATACTTTGCGAAAATGTTCTTATTGTTTTTTCGGATATGAGCATTTCCTTCTTGTGCAGCTACAGACAATACGCTCTGACTGATCCGGCCGAGTGGAGAACCAGGTACCATATCAAACGATATGTCATTCTCTTCATATTCAGGATCATCTGGAGGAATGTTTTCCTTCTGTATAAGGTCCTCTATCCGTTCCGCTAACTCTCGATCAGTGCCCGGATACAGGTGGGAATAAGTATCCCATGTTGTCTTGATAGAATCATGGCCGAGCCTGCGAGAGATTTCTTCAATCGCAAAACCCATATTAACCAGCATGGCCACATGGCTGTGCCGCAGATCATGTACCCTTATTTCCTTGTCTCCCGATCTCTTGATCATTCTTTTGAATTCACTGTAGAGCCCACCCTTTTTGAAATAAAATATACGCTCTTCCGGATCCAGACTCATGCTGTCTATAAACTCCAATACTTCCTCATGAAGGGAATCCGGTATTGTAATCTGTCTTATACTGCGCTTTGTTTTTGGCGTCAGAAAATACTCTACCCCGTCAACTACCGCATAGTTCTTATTCACATCGACGCTTGCAATGTCTCTCGGGAAATCTTCCGGTGTTAGTGCAAGCAGCTCTCCCTCGCGCATTCCACTATAAAATAGAATCTTGAAAGCAACGATATATGAGGTCTTCTGTTCGAACTGCATAGCATGTTCAAATTCTTCTTTGGTCCAGAAGTTCATTTCGGATGCACGGCTTTCCCCTATGGTTCCGGCCACATAACATGGGTTGATTCCCAACTTATAGTATTTTACTGCATAGTTGAATATGGCTGATAGCTGCGAGTTTATTGTATGAAGATAAGTCTCAGCATAAGGCTCTCCTTTCTCGTTCCGGTAGTTTATCAGACCATTTTGCCATCTTCTTACAAGGTCTGCATCGATATCGCAGATCTGCATTTGGCCGAAAAAAGGAAGTATTTTTGTTTCGATGAGGTACCTCTTGCCCTTCAATGTAGTTGGCTTTAGTCTGGACTCCATATCTTCTATATAGTTTGCCGTCATTGATGCAAATAATATAGTTGGACTCTTGGAGTATTTATCCAAGAACATACGCTCATACTCTTTTGCAGCTCCCTTCGTGTCAAATCCACGTTTGCATTTATGCTTTCGCTCTCCGAGCCAATCTTTATAGTAAAAGTTTGCGTACCATTTTGTCTTACCATCTTTGGTCTGATATTTATATGCGGGCATAATTAATCTCCTTGTCGCATAAGATTTGACAAATGGCCCCATGTTTTATATAATGTACTTAACAAGGGAACCGTTGGCCAGTGCACACCTGGCCGCCGGTAAAATATGTAACTATAAAAAATAGCGCCTTACTTTACCAGAGCAGGGGCGCTATTTTTTGTGCCTAAGAATTGTTACAACAAGGGTTATAACAGCACAAAGCATGATGACAAAAGTAAACAAGTCACTGTATGTAACCATAAGCACCAGCCTCCTTTCTTGCGTCCGGCGGCTGCATAGCACCTCAACGGTTCCCCGGTTAAGTACATTATATTTTCATGAAAGTTATCTGTCTTTAAAGTCTTCCAATGCTCCCATCAACAAACGCCGTCCGGATTTCGACATTGTCCTATAATATAGGATGATGTCCTCTTCATCTTCGGAAGATACAATCGTTGGGTATGGAATGGTCCCGATCAGGAAGTCCATGGAAGTATTTAGGAATCTTGAAATCCTGGCCAAGGTTCCGATGTTCGGTGTAATGGATCCATTCAAAATATCTTCCGCCTCCTCTGGCGTAACCTCAACCGCATCGGCGAATGTCTCCGTCGAGATACCGGCCTGAGTGAGCAGATCTGAAACGCGAGTTCCGATATATGGCATTGTCGTATCCGGATCCAATGCAAGCCATTGGGATTTTGATTTTCCTAATAAATAATCTGAAGGAACATGGAAGTATTCCGATATCTTTTTTAATACATCGGCAGAGGGATTAGTGTATCCCCTTTCTATATTTGAAATTACCTGCCCCGAACAACCGGCATAATCTCCCAGCTGCAACTGGGTAATGCCTGACTCCATGCGGAGCTCTTTTATTTTTTCTCCAACTTTACTCATATAATCACATCAATCAAAGCAATCCATAGTTTTCTGAGATACTTCATCTTCGTTTACGATGGAAAAGGTTTCGCCTTCAATGGTTAATTCTTTTCCGTTGTCGTGTATAATGCAATTCATCTTATCGCCTGCGGACAGTGTGATTTCCACAGCGCTTTTATCTACTGAATATGTTCCGTAAGCTTTTTGCCGCTCGTCTTGCTCTCTTCCAAGTCCGCTATCAACAAATTCAACTGTATTATCATCGTTAAACCTTACGACATAAACATGATATCCGCTCATCCCCATATAGTAGTTTCCGAGCATAGGAATGTTTTCTGCTTCGGATACTTCCTGGCGAGCTGACAATAGGTCTTTTATACCAGATGCAAGCACAACAAGCGCTATAATCCCCATTATTACTGCAAACACAATAATAAGCTTTGATTTTTTTTGCTTAATAGGATGTCCGCAGTTAGGACAAGCTTTAGCGGAATCAGAAATTTCTTTTCCACACTCTGGGCATTTCATCATACTCATAATCTCATTCCTTTCTACCCCTCCGGTACCACTCGAAGGGGATTATTTTGCTTCTTTTAATTCCTCATCATATTCGTGATTTAATCGTTTAAGATATCCTCTCAATTCTCCTTTAAATTCTAATTGAGCATCATGGGGGAGCTTATGAATCAGTGAAAGCCATTCAGCATCTTCTGACGAATATATTGATTTGGAAGTTTCGGATCCAATCAATAGGTAGTCTGTACTTACTTTGAAGTATGATGCGATTTTTATAATTGCATCAGTAGATGGCTTTTGAATTCCTTTTCTCCATTTCCCGATTATTCCATTTCCTAGATCTAACTCCTTGCACATAGCGGAATCGCTAAGACCTGACGAGTCGATTAGGCATAAAATGCGTTCGATCATAAAAACTCCTTAGATTATTCGCTAAAAAACTATTGACATTTAGCGAAAACGCTATTATTATTAAAACTGTAATAACCAAATGTTTAAAACACTTTTTAAAAAAAGAGTGACGGAAATCACCCCAAGGTATAGCTGAATAATTAGTCTGCTTCGGATAATAGGGCCTTGTTGTTTTCTTCAATCATAACAGCAACGGCACTGATAACGGCTTCCGCAGAAGCCTGTAATATTGAAGCACTATTCAAAGACACACCGCTGTTTTCGATTTCGGATAGAATTTTACGGTTGGCACTTGAAAATTCGCATAATCCGATACGCTGCAGTTGCTCTGACCATGATGACTGGTTATTCATATGAGTTACTCCTTTCTGTGATTGTTAACGTATACCGTTATTCTAAAGCACTATTAAACAAATGTAAACAACAAATGTTTACAAATTAGTGGGAGGTGAAATTGTGAAACGAACTTTGCCGACGTGGTGTAAAGAAGTAAAGAAGTCGATGATCGATGATGATCTCAATGTAACTGAACTTGCGGAGCGTGTAGGGTTAAGTAGAAATTATGTGTCCGGAGTGGTAAACGGACGTGTATATGCTCCGGAGATCGCAAAGATAATCAGCAAAGATCGCAACATCACAGTTCCTTATACGGAAAATATCGTTTGATTACATTGTATCTGACAGAGGAGGATAGATAAATGGGAAAACATATAACAAAAGCGGTCGGAAACGTCTTTGCCGAAGCACGATACAATGCGGCTACGTTCAATGACAGGCTGTTCAGCCGAGAAGGGGCATCTGAGGAACTTGGAATAGACCGGAGCCGACTGGCGCGGATCGAGCTTGGAAGCAAAAATCCGTTTCCTGATGAGGTGCTTATGATGTCTGATATCTACAGCGCCCCGGAATTGAAAAATTATTATTGCAAAAATATGTGCCCGCTTGGAAAAGACTTTCCAGAAGTAAAAGTAGAATGTCTGGACAGGATCAGCGTAAAAGCATTGTCGTCTTTCCGAAAAATATCTGCGGCGAAGGAGCTGCTTCTGGACATTACCGAAGATGGAGTTATCACAGAGGATGAAAAAGGCGATTTGGATGAGGTTATCAAAACGCTTGATGAGGTAAGTACGATAGCGCAGAGCTTAAGAATGTGGGCGGAGAAAAATTTGGATTAAAGGAGGTGTCGGAATGTCTAGTGGAGTTTTAAAGGAAATAACAGTGCAGGACAGATCCTATTACATGGTTGGTGACATTGTCAATATTCTCGGTGTCAGCCAGTCCAAAGCATACGACATTATTCGTACAATGCGCAAAGAATGTATTGATTCCGGAAAGCTTACAAAAGCGTATCCGGCCGGACGTATTCCTAAGAAATATTTCGATGAATACTGCATGATCAACTAAGGAGGTGAATGAAGAAAATGTACGGATACATTTGCCCTGATTGCGGTTGCCATCTTGATCCTGGAGAAAGATGCGACTGCAGGGAGGAGAGGGAACGAGAGAGAAAAAAGATAACGCAGATTTCGCGTATGCTGAAAGTGGAAACGAATGGCCAGATGAAGATTAAGTTTGAGGAGGTTGTATGAAATATTTAAGGCTTTACGACTTGAGGAATGAAAGAGTAACTATCATACCGTACTCGAGAAATGTAAGATCTGCATATTGCAGACGCATTTACAGCCTCGAGATGGAAAAATTAAGAAAGAAAAGAAGAAACCGACTGATATTGAAATGGATAAAAAGAAAGATGATAAATGCATTGATTGCATTATTTAAAATTTCCGCATCCTTAGCAGCTGGATTGGTGTTCATGAACCAAATATCGAAATGGCTTAGAGGTGTACGTGGTTATGATGCTATTGGTAGCGAGATTTTCGCGGCTGGTATAATTTCTGCTCTTGTATTTCTGTTCTTAGATTGGTTTTTTTGGAGGATAGGTGAATATTTATGGAGAAAAAAATGATTGAGGAGGTGATAGGGCAAGAGATATCACAGGATTTATATGATAGATCCGTTAAGATGGCAAACAAAAAGCTCCAATCAATTATTCAGCGTTTTGGCGATAACAATGGTGTTAGACGGACACCTGGTTATCTGGCCGAATTAGTGATTGAAGCTGTTAAGTCAGAACTTTTAACAGAATATACTCTGGCTTTGGCACTTACCGGTCCGTCGCATAACTATTAAAAGCAACTTTATTTTACCACAAGAATTGGAGGAAAACAATATGAAAGATGTTATGGCATCATTGCCAGAAGTGATAAACGCATATAAGGGTTACAACTTGCTGGTTCCAACAGCGACTGATGTTCAACTCAATCCATTCTATAAGTTTCATGTAGAAGAGGTTCCTGTTGACCTGTCTGAAACAAGTGGAGATATTTTTAAGGTCGGATCAGTAGATACAGGGAAAAAGGATGACAGAGGAAATAAGATCTACGCAGATGTTTTTTCTTTGTCTAAGCCGCTTCTCAACAAAATGGCAATGGCGGCTGGTATCCAGTTCAATCCGGACCAGACGTATGGAGAGCGCATTGACCGCGTGACATACAGAGCGCATGCACAGGGAGCAATGAGGAAGGCAGACGGAACTTGCCGTACAGAAACAGATCAGAAAGAGATTTGCCTTGAAGATGAAGAGGAAAAGTACAGAATTGAATTTTCTGATAAAGCCGTCAGAGGGATTACAGATGAAAAGCAGGCGAAGGCTGCGGCTGAAATATTCAAAGGTACATGGGTTGATGCCACAAATAAGTGGGGGAAAAAAGTAAAAGCGTATGTTATCGATGAGTCCGATCGGGATAAATACATTGATCGTTCTGTTATGGTGAACATGGCGCTTCTAAAAAAGACATGGGCAGAAAAGGCGATCACCGGTGCGAAACTCAGAGTGATCCGGGCGCTTCTCGGCGTAAAGGGAACATATACAAAAGAGGAATTGAAAAAGAATTTTGCTATTCCAACAGTGGTTTTCTCCCCGGATTATACGGATCCCACGGTACGTCAGGCAATGCTCTCGCAGGGAATCAGCTCTGTGAACAATATGTTTGGATCAGCGGCGCTCCCGGTCAGAAAGATCGACTTTGACAACGAAGATACTTTTGATGCAGAGGCGTTTGCGAGTAATCCAGCATTCCAGAGTGACGCTCCAGAGGAGGATGTCCCAGATGCACCATATGGAATCCCGGAAGAAATTCCAGAAGAACCTGAAGTCCAGGAAGAGAACGGATACTATTGCGACAGCTGCGGAGTTGAGATTAACGAGAAGGTGTATGACTACTCTTTGAATAAGTTCGGGCGCCCATTGTGCATCAAATGCCAGAGAGGTGGTGGAAGATAATGAAAATGATTAAGATCACTACCGAAAACCAGCTTTCCGTGATTGATTTTCCGGAAGGAGGAATTAGAGAACAGAACAAATCGCTGGTATCGCATATCGGACCAAAGTGCGAACTTCTTGAGCATGTTATGCCAAAGAGACTTTACACAGAACTACATGCATCAAGAGAAAGGGGAAATTGTATAAGCATGCTTGTTGACGAAGATGGGTATTATCACGAACTGGACATGAATGTGGTTGCATCCTGGTTATATGAATCAGACCATCATGGTAATCCCATACTCGGAAATGTATTGATTGTGGGAGAAAAATGGGAAAATGATGGGATTTCATTTTGCGGAATCCCGGGAGATCAGTTTGAACTGATTTTCCCGCGGCTTAGAAGATTAACAGAGAAAGCGAGGAAAATGGCATGAAGATTTTACATACAGCAGACTGGCACATTGGCCAGTTCAAAGGACCTGTAGCAGACGGAGTGAATCTCCGATCGCTCGATACAGTAAAGTGCCTGGACTATATGGTGGATGTGGCAAAAAATGAGCATCCAGACATGGTTTGTGTTAGTGGAGATATTTTTCATCAGGAGCAGATCGGGCCGGTAAGGTATTCGGATGAGATGGTAACGGCAACGAGGATCATCGAAGAATTGGCAGAGCATTCCAAATTTGTGATCGTAATGCGCGGTACGCCGAATCATGATGGATCTGGCCAGTTTCGGGTACTGGAAAAGATGTTGTCAAAGAATAAAAAAATTGCAGTTATTACGACGCCTCAAGTTATATCTACTCCGATTGCCGATGTTGCATGTATTCCGGGATTTGACAAGCAGGAGTTTCGGTCAAAATTCCCCGGACTGTCTGCAGAGGAAGAAAATCTGACATGGACCAAATACATATCTGACATGGTACTGGGATTGAGAGCACAATGTTCTGATGAAAGAACACCTGGTGTGATGGAGTTACAAGAAATAACAAAAACCCGAGATTTAGATAGATTAAAAAAACCGACAATACTCATGGCGCATTATACGGTACCAGGATGCAACATGGAATCTGGCCAAACATCTTTCTTTTCAAACTTTGAACCGGTTATTCCCAGGGAAGCCATACAGGCGGCAGACTATTCCGCAGTTCTATTAGGACATATCCACCGGCCACAGATCATAGAGGGGCTGAAAGATGTTTTCTATTCTGGAGCCATAAACGCCATGAATTTTAATGACGAAGGTCAGTCCAGGGGTTTCTGGATTCACGAATTTGAAAACGGGAATCTTGTAAAAGGGCACCGTTATGATACTCCATACAGGGAATTTCAAACTATAACATGGTCTCAGGATGAAGTGGACTCATATCTGCGAGAAGGAAAAATGTTCCTAATGAACGAGGGGTATCCAAGCACGGTTGCGAACAAGATCGTGCGAATCAAATACAACTGCACGTCCGAACAGAAAAAATCCTTAAACATACCGGTCCTGCAGTCCGACCTTTATGACATCGGCGCTTTCTATGTGGCTGACATTGAAGCGGAAAGCATGATCGAGATTGCAAACAGAGGGCTTTTGTCAGAGGAAAGCGATCCTCTGATGAATCTCAAAAAGTGGCTGTCAGAGAAATGCGTAAATGATGCGGACAAGATCGTAGAACTTGGTGAGCCGATTATTGCGGCTGCCATGAAATCGGAGACCGTATCGGACAATCACGGTGTTCTAAAACCAGTATCGATATCAGTAAAGAATTATCGGAATTACAAGGAAGAAAGTTTCGACTTCTCTGATATTTCTTTCTGCTCGATCAACGGAGTGAACGGAGCTGGTAAAAGCAGCCTATTCATGGATGCGATTGTAGATTGCCTGTATGAGGAAACCAGAGAGGGGGACACAAAGGCATGGATCCGGGGAAGCGAAGAGGCAAGAAGCGGATCGATAGAGTTTGTGTTCGATATCGGTGAAAACAGATTCCGAGTGGTAAGGACCAGGACAAAATCCGGAAGAGCGACACTGAATATTTCACAAAAAGACGGGGATGAATGGCTGAATCTGTCAGCTGAAAGAATCAAAGATACTCAAAATGAAATCGAGAAAATCCTCGGCATGGATTCCATTACATTCAAGAGCTGCGCGCTTATCATGCAGGATCAGTATGGATTGTTCTTGCAGGCCAAGAAAGAGGATCGAATGACAATCCTTGGAAACCTCCTCGGACTTGCCATATATGGCGTTATGGAACAAGAGGCGAAAAAACAATTATCTGACACAAAAAGAAATCTGACGTCCGCAAAAGAAGCGGTAAAGGTCAAGACTGAATTTATAGCTGCCAAGGGAGATCCGGAAGAGGAGATGGCCGATCTCAACAAACAGATGGACGAAACCGTGCAGATTCGCACTATGACCGAGCAGGACATTGAAGTATGTAAGAAATGGATAAATGCTTATGCGGATGCCAAGAAACAGGTGGATGATATACGTAAGTCATCTGAAAAGGTTCGCGATGATCTGGGCGCCACTCGCACAGAAAAATGCTCTCTGACGATCGACGTTGAAGCGTGCGATACATTTCTTCAAGGTGCTGAAGAAATCAGGAAAAAGGCTGATGAATACCGCAAGGCATCCGGTATTGTTTCAGAGTTATTTCCGATGGTAACACAGTATGAATCCGAGAAGAGTGCCCTGTCAGAAAAAAATCAACAGCTGCAGAGATATGAAAACATCATTAACACTACCAAGGCCCAGAATCAGCAGATCAAACAACAACTTGCAGAATTAACGGATACAGACACAGATGAGATTGAACGGAAAATAGCTGAACTGGAGGAATACAGGAAGGAACTTGCAGACGTAAGAGAGAAGAAAGACCGTTGCGCTGCCATATCTTTGGAAGTAAATCAGAAGTACTCGGAAGTAACTGAATCGGTGCATAAGATTTCTACGCAGTTAAAACTTGCAGAATCAGACCTTGATGCATACAAGAAACAGCAGGCTTTTATAGCGGATTCCGGATGCCCGGACATAGAAAAAGCCACCTGCCGATTCTTGCAGAAAGCCAGAGAGGATGTTGAGAAGATCGCCCAGGTTGAGTGCGACATATCCACTATGAAGGAATCTATCCGCATTGCAAAGGAAGGTTATGCAGAATATGCGGAGAAGAAAAAGAAAGAAATGTCGGATATCGGATATTCGCCGGAGCGTGAAAGAATCATCCTGGAGACAATCTCTTCTCTGGAGGAATATCGGAAGAAGAAAGAAGAGGCTGATAAAAAGAGAACTCTGCGTGCCCGTTTAGAGGGCGAAATGCAATCCAATGATAAAACTATATCCTCTTGCGAAGAAAACGTCGTTACGGTCAAATTAGAGGCCCAGAAGATAACGGAAACCGTTCTGAATCTATCAGAAACCGTTAAGAAATACAACGAAGCCAAAGAATTGATGCAACAGCTCCATGGGTATATGGACCAGGAGACGAATATACCGGTTTATGAGGAACGTAGAAAGCACCTTCTGGAAAGACGAGCTGATCTGGATGAACAGGAACGAAAGTATGAAGAAGAACTGAAAAAACTGTCTGAACAAATGGACAAAGCGATAGAGGAGATGGAAGGAATCCCTGCTGGAAAAGAAGAAGAAATTCGAGAACTTGAGGCAAAGAAAACCCGTCTGGATGAAACTATATCAGATATGCAGATCAGAAAAGGCGTACTGTTGGAGCGTATCGAGGATGTGAAGAGCACCAAAGAGGAGATTACAAAAATGAAGAAAGACATCGCGAATTGCGCAGACCTTGCCGCAAGGTATGAAATTCTGAAACAGGCATTCTCGCAGGACGGCGTTCCTCATCAGATTGTTCGGAATATCATTCCATTCATTACAGACACGGCGAACAATATCCTTGGCCAAATGACCGGAGGAACAATGGGAGTTGAGTTCGTTATGGAACGTACTGTGAAAGGAAAGGACGGAGATAAGGCAACGTTGGATGTGCTCATTGATGAATACGGGAAGACAACACTCCCATACGCATCGAAGTCTGGAGGAGAAAAAGTAAAGGCGTCTCTGGCGGTAATCCTGGCATTATCTGAAATTAAAGCGACGGCCGCGGGAATACAGCTCGGCATGCTGTTCATTGACGAGCCACCATTCCTTGATGATGATGGTGCACAGGCTTATGTGGATTCCCTTGAGACTATCCGCAGTCGATATCCGGATGTAAAAGTAATGGCGATTACTCATGATGATGCCATGAAAGCGCGATTCAGCCAGAGTATTACAGTTATCAAAACAGATGATGGATCAAGAGTGATCTGCTAGGAGGGAACCATGGGAAAACGCTACTATTGGCTGAAACTGCCGGAAGATTTCTTCCGGCAGAAGCCGATAAAAAAACTTAGAAAAATCGCCGGAGGCGATACATACACAATTATCTACCTCAAGATGCTCCTGATCGCGATGAAAGAAGATGGAAAACTCTATTTTGAAGGCGTGGAGGACGACTTTTACGAGGAGCTTTCATTGGAGTTGGATGAGGATTCTGAAAATGTAAAAGTAACCGTATTGTTTTTGATTAGACAAGGCTTAATGGAGTTGAATGATGAAACAGAGTATCTCCTAACAGAATGCGAGAAAATGGTGGGTTCTGAAGGAGCAAGTGCAGAAAGAATGAGGAGGATGAGAGAAAAGCAAGCGTCACTTTGTGACAAAGGTGTGACAGGTAAGTTACGCATAGGTGACGTAGAGAAAGAGATAGAGAAAGAGAAAGATATAGAGATAGATAAGAATACTATAAGCCCGGAGGTAGAAACCTCCGCGCAGGATGTGTTCATATCTCTCCCTCTTGTTACAGGATCCGGATCTTTCAATGTTACGTTCAATTATCTTAATTCTCTTCGCCAACTGTATCCTGCTGTTGATGTGGAACAGGAGTTCCGGAAAATGTACGGATGGCTTGACAGCAATCCGAGAAATCGAAAAACATCAAGAGGAATAAAGCGTTTCATCACTAGTTGGCTCGGCAGGGCGCAGGACCGGGCGCCAATCACAAGGACAGCTTCAGCTGATAACCGCCGGATGTCTACAGGAGAATATATGCAGAGTACATCTGATTGGTTTGGAGGTGATAACGGATGACGCCACAGGAATTTGATGTGATAAGAGCTGCGATTAAAAGCGCATATCCAACGTTTAACATCATGCCTGATAAGTACAGCATTCAGCTGTGGTATCGAATGCTTGGTGATATTGACTTCAAGGTATGTGAGACGGCGCTGCAGGAGCTGATTGCAACGCAGACATATCCTCCGCAGATCGCAGAAATAAGGACCAAATGTGCGGAGTATACATTACCGAAAATAAAAGATGCTGGGGAAGCATGGGGGGATGTGCAGCGAGCGATACAGAAATACGGATATTACAGGGCGGATGAAGCTATGACTAGCCTGTCTGGACCTACAAAGGAGGCTGTAGAAAGGATAGGGTTCCGGGAGCTGTGCCTGGGAGACAATACAGTTGCGAACAGAGCGCACTTTTTTAAGATTTACGATGCTATCTTACAGAGAAAAATCAATGATAGCCGCCTTCCGGAACTTGTTCTGAAAAAGAAAACGGAGTACATGCTGAATTGTGCAGAACAGGAGAAGCCGGCCGCAATCGAGGATCGTGCCAAAGAACCCGAGGTAAATGTATCAACTCCAGAATTTATTGATCGGCTCCTGAGGGAGAAGGGATTGAGATGAACGCAAAAAAGGAAACACAGGTAATACAAGGAACAAAACAGGAATTCTTAAAGATCTTCCGCGAAATGTGCTATAGCCGGAGTGCATGGCAGGTTTGGGCGGATCTCATAAGCATGATAGCGTGTACTCTGGCAAATTCTACTGATCCGAATAAGAACGGCGACCGGTATCTGGAAAGGGAGAAAGAGTTTAAACAATGCGAAGAGCGTCTCGGAGGAGTCGATAAGCCGGCACAGCGCATGGCTGTGATTGTACAAGCACTCGAAAGGAATCCAGAACAGGATTTCCTCGGAGAATTATTCATGGAATTGGAGCTTGGGAATCACTGGAAAGGACAGTTTTTCACACCTTATTGCGTATGCAAGGCAATGGCAAACATTGCTGTTGGAGAGGCGGAACGCCAGATAGGAGAAAAGGGATACATCAGTGTTTGTGATCCGGCCTGCGGTGCAGGTGCAACACTGATAGCTGCTGTAAGTGAGATGAAATTATCGAAATATAATTTCCAGAATCATGTGCTTTTTGTTGGGCAGGATGTTGACCGTGTTGCCGGATTGATGTGTTACATACAGCTTTCGCTACTTGGATGTGCCGGGTATATATGCATTGGAGATACGCTAACAAATCCTTTGACAGGGCATGTTCTTTTCCCCGACGAAAGAGAAGGGCAGGAACTATGGATTATGCCGATGTTCCGGGTTGGAGCATGGACATGGAGGAGAATGTTCTGCTCGATCAGATCAATGAGCCCAGAAAAGAATAGGGAGCAAAGCAAAGAAAAATTTTATATGTTTTTTGATTTTGAAAAGGAGAATGCAGATGGAAAACAATGTGAAACACTTTACGCTGGGGCCAAGTGATGAGAACACATATGGTTGGCCATGGAATGAGGTTGTTAAAAGGTATTTGGAGAGCGGGTATGCGGGCGATCAGAAAGAGTTCCAGGTTGAAATCAGGGGAAAAGAGTACAAAATCCTTAAACGGGATGCAGTCACAGTGTTCTATGACGAGGCTGGGAACACGCTGTTTGATGTAACCAATGACCGACTGGAAAAGGAATACAACTCATTAACATCCGCTGTAGAAGAGGAACAGGAGAGTGATGGCCCTGAAAGTTCTGTCGGAAAAGCGATTGAAGCAATTGATCGGGGAACACTTGATGCAGCTGCATCCGAAGAAGACAAAAATACAGAAGGGGATGATTTTGTCCCGATGGGAAAGGCATCGCTTGCGGATATAATGACTGGAAATATTCCAGATCCAACTCCGGAAGAAGTGGAAACGGCGAAAAAAGCGAATGCGGGAGATATACAGGCAAAGGCAAAGCAAAAGCTTGAAGATGAAGTGAAGGAGGCAAAGGATAAAGAGTTAGCAGATCCGATCATAAGCCATTTGATTAAGAGATGTGAAGAGGATCCTGGGCTGGCAGAAGATATTATTCAGGAACATAAAACTTGGATTAAATGCTTCACCTACATTCGTAGCCAGGCGAAAAAGCAGGCGAAAGGGAATTGCGCGGTAATACGTGATGATTTGGTCTATGAATGGGCGGAGGACTACTTCCGGTTGGATGACAAAGCACTTGAGGAGAAAAAGGAAAAAGAGAGAAAGGAACGGGAAGCAAAAAATAAAGCGGAAGCGGCAAAGAGAAAATCTGGATCCGGAAACCAGAAAAAGAAAACAAATCCCAAAAAAGCCGTCGAAGAAAAGAAGATCTCGGAGCCGGAGAAAAAGAGCGACAAACCCCAGAAGAATAAAGAGCCTGAAGGCCAGATGTCATTATTTGATCTTCTGTAAAAAAAAGGAGGGATATTCATTGGATAAAAGGAATCTGTCGAAAATAGAAAGACCTGTTGCTACAGAATGCGTCATGAATATGGCAAATCGAATTACCGCCTGCGCCACTCATGTAGTTACTGCTGAGCTGATAGAAAACAAAAAAATACTGCTTCTGAATTTCTTCAAGATAAAGGACCTTGCAAAAGGAAATACAGAAGCAGAGTTTAGAACATTCCTGTCCCATGAGGATTATATCACACAAGATCTGAATACGTCAAAAACAAAGTGGATTACCGGAACATTCGAAAGAATGCAGAATTTTACACTCTTCGATCATGTGTGGGATGATCGTCGTCACAAATGGGAATACCGGTTGAATGCTGTTATGAAATCGGATAATGATTCGGGAATTGTCGAAGATTTTTTTAAGGAGTATATACACCAGGAAGATAAATATATTCCTTGGGAAGGAATATATAGATTCCAACAAGGAGTCCTCGACAGAAAGCTGGCGGAACGACATAAAAAAGAGACTGACAAAATTGATGCGGTGATGGATCCGATTAAGAATCCGCCAAAAGAATTCGAAGACTGGGTGTGGGAGAGAGGAATGAGCTTCAGTCGGTACCTGATCTACAAAGAGGAGAAGAAAGGCGAGGCTGTATGTGAATGTACGCATTGCAAGACGATCAGAACGGTCAAGCGGAAAGACATCAGGCTTCGGAACAACGAAAAGGGGATATGTCCTTTCTGCGGAAGCCGCGTAACGATTAAGGCGAGGGGGATGATGCCGGGCCGGATATCTGATGAACGTTGGTTTCTGTATGTAGATCCAATGGAAAAAGGATTTGTACTTCGATATTTCCGGGCAGTTCGGAGAATACGGAGCGATAAATATATTGACCTCCTGATTGATAAAAGCCGGATAGAGCAAGATATGTTTGAATACAGCAGGGCTATATATACGTTTCCAAAAGGGAAACCGAAATATGAATCCTATGAGTGGGGCGTATATAAGCAGAGAGGAGAGTGCCGGTGGTGTCCGGATACAGGAAGAATAAATTGTATGGAATGTATCTTGTATCCAGGGAACCTTCCAGCGGCATGGGAGCACACCCCGATGAAATATTCTGCCTTAGAAGTGCTGTCTGGGAATATGCCGACAGTGGCCATGCGATATGAGGATGCGATAAAAAAATACATAGAGTTCCCGAAACTAGAATGGATCTGCAAGATGGGACTGAACAAGCTGGCGAAAGATATTATAAATTATCGATATTCAGGAAGTACGGTAGGAAAGATCTGGGAAAAAGGATCCACAATATATGAGATTTTGGGACTGAATAAAGTAAATACCAGATTGCTCCAGGAAATTGATGGAGATCATTACGAACTTCGGCTTCTGCAAGTAGCACAGAAAATAGGACTGCAGTTCAAGCCGGAACAGCTAAAGGAATATTATGAGACGTTTAAATGCAATACAGAACTTCTGAAGCAGGCTAACAGGAAGGTAACGCTGCATAAGATTATAAAATACATTTCGAGAGAAAGCGAAAAATATCCGATAGGGAAAGAAAGCGGATGCTGGCGCTATTCGTATATGAGATACCAAGAACGCGAAGATCCGAGGATTGAAAGAAAACAGAATATGGCAAAAGACTGGCTTGAGTATCTGGGATGGTGCAAAGAACTTGGGTATGATCTGGATAATATGTTTATTTATATGCCGAAGAACTTCAAGAAAGTTCATGATCGGACTGCGAAAGAATATCAGGAACTCATGGACAAGAAGGCCGCCGAAGAGAAAAAACGTCGGGAACGAGAGGCAAAGAAACGGATGGAAGAAACAAAGCGTGCGCTGGAAGAAATCCTTGGAGAGAATGAGAATGTTCAAAATGCCTTTCAGGTCAAAGGAAAAGGCCTTCTACTGGTTGTTCCTGCTAGTGCGGAGGATATTAAGGCGGAGGGAGCTGCCCTGCATCATTGCGTGGGTACTTACGTTGACAGAGTGGCCAGAGGGGAAACTAATATTTTCTTCATCCGAAAGGAGAAAGAACCGGACAAGCCCTATTTCACTATGGAATGGAGAGACAATGATATTGTACAGTGCCGGGGATCCCGAAATTGCGGAATGCCGCCGGAAGTGAAAGCGTTCACCGAGGCTTTCAAAAAGAAAATGTTGGAAACTATTGAAAAAGATAAGGGAAAAGGGCTCAGGAGGTGCGGATAATATGTCAACAAATATAATCAGGAGCATACGGAAGGGATCTGCACAGTGGAGTGAAGAAGATAGACTGCAGTTGGTATCGATATTGGCCAAAGCGGGATATGCGGTAAAGATTGGAAGACGCATGGTTCCGGGAACTGAAAACAAGCCAAAACCACAGATGGAATACACAGTTGAATATTGGGAGGCGGAGTAGATGAAGATTGGAGAAATCGTAGAGATCCTGATTAGGATAAAAGATAATTACGGATATTCGGATTACAGAAGAGAGGCTTTAGAAGAAACATGCAATCTTCTGGACAAGATGCCGAGAATGGAGGAGGCGAAAGATTATGAACCGATCCAAAATAGAGTGGTGTGATCATACACTAAATATAGTTACAGGGTGCCGGCATGGATGCGAGTATTGCTATGCAAGAACCATGAGTCTTAGATTTTCGGGGAATGTAAAGCTGAATATAACGAGGGAGGACAAATACCGGAAAGACGAAGGAGGGTATGTATTGGACGAACCATTCATGGGGGAAAACGGGAAACAGATCATTTACCCTTTTGGATTCGAGCCAACAATGCACAGATACCGCTTCAATACGCTTGATAAGCTGAAAATGGGGCAGAACATTTTTGTTGGAGCCATGGCGGACTTGTTCGGAGACTGGGTTCCGGATGCTTGGATCGATGAAGTGTTCCGGTGTTGCGCGGAGCATCCAAAGCATAATTATTTATTTCTCACAAAAAACACGGAGAGATATGCAGATTTAGATACGCTTCCGGATGGGGAGAATATGTTTTACGGAACATCGATAACGAGGGAAGATGAAATGCATAAGTTCAACTTCCTGCCAGCCCGGCGCAATACATTTGTGAGCATTGAACCGATTTTGGAAGACGTTCTCCCGGAAAAGCACAATCTTTTATTCCGGCAGGTGGATTGGGTAATCATTGGAGCTGAAACAGGTCGGAGAAAGGGAAAAGTTGTTCCTGATCCGGAATGGATCCGGAAGATCGTTGACGTGGCAGAGCAGGAAAATACTCCAGTCTTTATGAAAGACAGCTTAATTGAAATTGTTGGGGAAGAATGCATGAAGCGGGAGTTTCCTGGTCAGCTTCTTGTAAGGAAAAAGAGTGAGAAAATTCTTGCGAAGCTGATGGGAGAATGCGTGGAATGCCACAAACAGAAAGAGAAAAATAAGATGGTATCCATTACAGCACGGACAAAAAGGGGTGGAAGGACAAATGCCTTTGCATATATGTGCAAACCGTGTTTTGTAAAGTGGTGTAAAGAACATGGAGTGAAGGTTCCTCAACTCGAGGGGCTGGAGGACAAATAGAAAGGAGCAGACATGGGAAAGAGTAAAAGGAACTGCAGGAGAACGGAAGACGAAGTTCGCATTCATGAGAAGGCGGTAAAAATGCGAAAGATGACAGATGAACAGCTTGTTCATTATGTTGAGGACCGGGTAGAGAAAGCCAGAAGTGAGGGATTTAACAGCGGAAAGAAGGCGGCCGGAAATGGAAAAAATACAAAGGAATTCCTTGCAGAGCTGCAGACATCAAAGATTCCTGGAATTGGAATTGTTACGATTAATAAATTATTGAAGGTGGCAACGGAACATGGATACATACAATAAGTCATTAAGTGGAAGTAGATCGCGAGCATCTGGAGAATATTTTGAAGGAATGATCAGTGCCGCATGCCGTTTCTATGAGGAAAAGGGGATTTCTGTAATTGAGAAAACTCCAGAACCTATGAAGGTATTGAAACCGTATGATCGAAAAAGAGGTCAGTTTATTTGCTGCTTTGCAAAGCAGGCACAGCCAGACTTTAAAGGCGTATTGATGGATGCAACAATGGTCCTGTTCGATGCGAAACATACAGACAAAGAGAAAATCATGAGGTCGGTGGTGACACAAGAGCAGGAAGATTGTTTTGAAAGATACATGAAACTTGGGGCGATGTGCTTCCTGGTTGTATCAATAGGACTTGATAAGTTCTATCGGGTGCCGTGGGTTGTGTTTCGAGATATGAAAAAGCTATATGGGCATAAGCATATGGATGAAAAGGATCTTGAGCCATATAAAATCAAATATTCAAATGGAGTTCTAAGATTTTTGGACGGGGTAGAGCTCCGGGGAGGAGAATCATGAAGTTAAAAAAGTATGAGTTGGTAAGAGCGGTTGACAAAGTAAAAAGTGTTGTTCAGAAAAATCCACAGACTCCCGCTCTCGGAGGTGTTTTGATCAAAGAAGGTTATGCAATAGCTGCAAACGGAGAAATGACGATACAGGTCAAATTAGAGGGAACAGAGGGCGAATCCTTCATCATTCCGATGAAAGCGTTTGACCTGATAAAAAATCTTCCAGAGGGAGATGTGGAGATTACCTGCGACAATAAAGATGTTGTGACGATCAAGATGGAGAAGATTAAGAACAGCTATCAGTCGTTCCCGGCGGAAAATTTTATGTACGATAAGACCGAAACCGGAGAAGAAGGAATAGTTCTTCCGGGAGCACTTTTGATGGAGGCGATATCGCATGCACTTTATGCAGCTGCCGATAAGTCTCCGGGGAGGCCGGAACTTGAAGGAATATATCTTGAAGGCGAAAATGACAATTTGAACCTTGCGGCTACTGACGGCCATGTTATGTGTTGGGACCAGATCAATGCCGTTTCCGGTGTATCCGGATTAAAGCTGATTGTTCCAAAAACGGCGGCAAAGAAACTTACTTCAATGGGGATGGATGATGATATAACACTTTCATACGATGCAAACAGTGCCATTTTTAAGACTGATGCATACCTGATCCGCACCCGGATCCGCGATGGTAAATTTGTTCCGTATCAGAAAATGTTTGTGAATATGGAGAATTACGCCATAGTAAACAGGGAGGAGCTCATAGGCGCTATGACCAGGGCGAAAATGTGTACTGACGAAAGCGTTCCTGCTGAGTTTGATATTGACGGAGAGGAAATCAACGTGATCCTTCAGGACAAAGTGACAAATTATCGTGAAAAAATTATGCTCCAAAGTCCGATTGAGAAGCCAATCCGTATTGGATTTGACTCCAGATTAGTGCTGGAAACAATAAAGGCGTTCACTTGCGAAAATATAACTTTGAATTTCTCTTCGCCTTCAACACCAATGATTGTTCAGGCTGAAGATTCCGATATGAAGGCTCTTGTCCTTCCCGTTAGACTGAGAGGTGCATCATAATGATGAAGATAGATGAGAAGATACTGAAACTTCTGGAATACGACTTAAAACCAACACCCAGAGGAGGGTGGAAAATTACTGAAGAGATGCGCACATTAATCCACGAAATTTCTGAGGAGTGCAAAGGCATGGAAATAGTTCAAAGAGTAACAAAAGATAAGGAGGAGTGGCTTGATCATGCCACTCCGGAGGAAGTTTACATCCATATGCTGAAAAAAATAGTGGAAGCACCGACAAGGATGCATATGATTTGTGTTCCTCGAATATTGATACCGATTATAGATCAAAAGCTTTGCAAAAACGAGGAAATTTTTCCGCATGTTGTCGGGCAGGAAGCGGAGATGTTTGTTAATGGAGAATGGAAAAGGGGAAGAGTTGTTGAAGGGTACAGGTTTAAAGATGGGATTGTGACGATTGAAACTCCGGAAGGGGAACGGATATGGTGTGGGGAAGATAGAAAGGATTTATACCGGCTAGCGAAAGCGGAAGATTAGTCGAGAGGATAATGAGATGGAAGACAGAGAAGATAGATTGTGGTTCCTCTTCCAGTTTCTTCATGATGTTGAGGAGAAAATGTCAAAAGAAGAACAAAAGCAGGTGATGATAGAGAAAGCAATAAATCTAAAGCTCATGTGCGATTATGTTGTAAGCTGCTCCTATCTCGACATAGTGCTGATTATATGCATGTTAAGGGATTACGTCCGGATGGTTGACGAAATAAGAAGAGACGACATTCAGTGGTCTGCATATTACCGGGATAAATTCACTAGAATGGCAGATCGGCTTTCGGAACAGATTGAATATAACTATGATGCGGCGAAAGAGAGGTGTCTGGCGAAGCGTAAGAAAGAGGAAACCGCAAGAGATATAGGCGAAGATGCAATGACACTGGCCGTTAAGTACGGAAAAGGAAAGAAAAAGAATGAAAGGGAGGGTGGACATGAAAAGACTGACACAGTGGATTGAAGAAGATAGGGCAATACCAAGAGTGGATATTCGACGCGGCGGATATGAAAAATGTGCAATGCAGCTTGCCAGGTACGAGGATACAGGACTTGAACCAGATGAGGTCATGGAACTGAAGGAGCGAGATACGGCGAAAGAGCCAACAAAAGTCTCGGATTCTGGAGTGAGGTATACGGACGATTATATTTGTCCGAATTGCGGAAAACACTTTATTGGAACTGGAATAGCAGAGTTTTGCTATCATTGTGGACAGCGATTGAAGTGGGAGGAGTTATGATGCTTACAGTAGGAGAATGGGTAGATAAAGTCCATGAGATCACAGACACACTTGAACATAAAGCTACGGAAAGCTGCGACGAATATATCAGAAAAGCGCAGTCATATCGAGATGGATATATTCAGGCATGCAAAGATTTTGGGCGGGAAATGAGACGCGCGATAAGCAAAGAACAGGGATAAGGAGGGGCAATGATGAGATTGATTGATGCGGATGAACTGATAAATGCAATAGAGAAGTCGAGAAACAATAATCCTCATAAAGATCGCTGTGCTATGAGAAAACACGACACAGAACATGCGCATTTTGCGAAAATGGTATCGGATCAGCCGACGGCGTTTGACAAGGAAAAAGTGATTGAAGCGCTGAAAGAGGAAGGATGCATTATCGACAATGATGCGGGGAGTAGAGCAGTTGAAATTATCGAGAAGGGCGGGTGTAAATGACATGAAATATCCAGAGGAAATGTATTTAAATAGCGGGTTTTATGATGGGGACATGGATGACAGTGTAGAAAATCATAAAGAAAAAATAGTGAAATGCAGAAAAGACCATAAGTGTTCAGCGTGTCAGAATACAATAAAGAAAGGCGATCAAGCATTATACGAAAGCGGATTTATGGACGGAGCACCGGTAAGCTGCTATACATGCCTGAAATGCATAGAAGACTGGTTAGAAGAAAGTGGACAAATAGAGTCGGAGGACTAGAAATGAAGTGCAAGATAAATAATGCAGTGCAGTTGATTCGGAGCCAGGGAGAACAGATATTAAGAGGGGAGGAAGGAAAAAATGCCAGACAACATGGGAAAAAACGGAGAAGGATATCCGGATCCTACAGCCGGATCGGCATGGAGAAATATCCGAAAAGAAGAGAATCGGCGGGAGATGGAGAGAACAGCGGTGATCAGCAACCTTATTCCGATTATGAAACAGACTGCGGAGCTGGCAGGATTTGAGGTTGTCGGCCGGATTGTCCTAAAGGACAAGCATACTGGAAAAGAATACAGATAGGAGCGTGGTATTGTGAATGCAAGATATCCGAACTTGGAACTGCTTGAGTACAAAGCAAGAGTAGCATTATCTCAAGATGAAGAGTTTTTGAAGATCTTCGAAGAGAAGAAAAGGAACAATAAATATGCATATGCGGAAATAGATGCCGTAATGTTTCCACAAGTATGGGGGAGCACTTGTACTGGATTTGACGTTACTGAAGATGGAAGCCCTACGCTGGGTGGCTGCGCGATGACAAAAGAATACACAACGGTGCTTCATGAGCTTGCTACTGATACATACATCATATTTTTTGGCGAGAAGATATGCTACAAAGTGACAAATGCGAATGCGAAGTTCTTTGAGGATCTTCAAAAAAGACGCATGGCAAGTCTAAGTGAAGCGAAGCGGAGGTATTAGAGGATGACACGAGGAGAGACAACGAAGTTTCTTTCGGATTTAGCAGAGAAGCTTATAAATCCTCACAATGATCCAAGGATATATTGGGCTAGGGAGGTTACTTTTGACTATGCAACAACCCGTGCGGTAAGGGTGGACTACATGAAGTTCAAACCGGTAAATAATACTGTGAGCGGGATAGAAAAGGGAGATTTCTACTGCTACGAGGTCAAATCATCTGTAGAGGACTTTCGCTCGAAGAATGGTCATAATTTCATAGGAGACTACAATTATTATGTTATGCCCTATGATGTTTTTGTAAAAATAAAGACAGAGATACCTTACAAAGTTGGAGTATATTGCCCGAGCGGAAATGAGTTGAAATCAGTTAAAAAAGCGGTGCGGGCAGACAGGGAGAGGCTGGTTTCCGAGATGCTTTTGATGATGTTTAGATCTGCAACGAGGGATAGGGTGAGAATGCGAGCGAAAGAAGGAGAAGAAATGTATACAGTATGTCAGAAATGCGGAAAGAAGTTAACGGATCCGGAAAGTATGCAAAGAGGATATGGACCGGAGTGCTGGTCGCAGATTAGTGGCATTTCTTCGGCCGATTCGGCCGGATCGGTGAACGAAGCTGAACTTCCAGGGCAAATGACTATATTTGACTTCCCTGATGCTATTCCAGATGGAGGTATGAATGGGTGAAATTGTATTATTCCCTACACACAAAGATTACTGTGGAAAGTGTGTGTATAACGATGGAAAAACTGTTGGATGCGCAAATGAAGAATACATAAAAAATTCGTACAAAGTGAATTGCGTATGGAAGTATTGTCCATACAGGAAGGAGAAAAGAGATGGAAGAAGAGAAGGATGTTAAGAAAATAGTGATACATTATGAGGATGGCACGGAAAAGGTTATTGATAAAGGCTTTTTCTGTAACATGAAAGAGGAAGATGGAAGCGCGGTATTAGAATTTACAATGTGTCATGTATCAGGAAGAGAGATAGAGCTGATCGTTGAGGGATGTCTGCAGCTTGGATTTAAACTTGGGATGTTTGATGACAAGAAAGAGGAGGAGTGATTCTATGGAGGACCATTGCGTAGCATGCGGAGAAGTGATACCAGAGGGGCGTCAAGTGTGCCCGATCTGTAATCGGGAATATGAAGGGGTGCCAGCGCTGTCGAGAACAGATAACGAAACATTGATCTGCCCGGAGTGCGGTACCGCTCAGGCGTTAGATGACGCATTAAGGGGATCTGATATGCCGGAGGAAGAAAAGCAGGCATATAAAGCGGGGATCCTGAAGGCAATATACAAATAGTCGGAGGTAAAATAGACATGGATATGAATAATTGCGTTGAATTTGTGGCTCTCACGAAAGAAGAAGTGGAGGAAATGATCGCCAAAGCAGCCCTTGCAGGGGCGTCTGTCGCGGCCGAGACGCTGGAAAAGGCGCATCAGAAAGAACAGAAAGAAATGAAAGACCGCAGATTGCACAATACAAGGCTGCTTCTTAGAAATTATAGGATGCTAAAGGAAAGTTGCTCAAAAGCAGTTTATCAGAAAGAGCATTCGGAAAAAACTACAGAAGAAGTCATAGAAGAACTTATGAGCATGAAGGCGAGCGATGGGGTGATTGTGAATTCAATCAAGGAGTCCGCAGAGCGGACGGGGATTATCATATCACATGTTGACCGGATGTTCGATGTTTACCGGATGTACTGCGGAAAGTATGGAGAGAAGGAGAAGCGACAGTATAAAGTGATAAAATCAATGTATATGACAAAAGAAAAGTCGTCAGCTGCGGAACTTGCGAAAAAATTTAATGTAAGCAAGGTAACAATCTATGATGATATCAAGACTGCAGAGGAGAGACTTTCAGCATTATTTTTTGGAATTAACGGATTGCGTTTCTATTGATTTTATAAGGCTTAGACTTAAATAACGGATACCGTTAAGTTAAACTTGACTTAATAACGGAAAACGAGTATGATAGGGAAGTAAAATCTTATCATGAGCCATGAGCCACTGGGGTTGCCCGGTGGCTTTTTTCAGTTATTCTGGAGAGGAGGAAGAGTAAAAAAGATGAGAGAATGCTCCTTTTAAAAAACAAAAGGAGATTTTACAATGAATGGGTTTGCGATTTTGGCAATCTATGCAGTGGTAATGATCACTGCAACACTAATATTTACCAAAAAGGAAAAAAACGTGGAAAGATTCTGCGTTGGAAGCCGTAAGGAAAATTGGATAATGTCTGCTTTGAGTATAGCAGCTACATGGATCTGGGCACCGGCACTGTTTGTATCTACGGAAAAAGCGTATACGAATGGGTTTGTCGGCCTTTTTTGGTTTTTGATCCCGAATGTATTATGTCTGATCCTTTTCATACCATTTGCGAAAAGGATACGGAGGGAAATGCCAGAAGGAATTACGCTGTCTGGATACATGAGAGATAAGTACAAATCGGACGGAGTTAAGCGTGTATACCTCTTTCAGCTCATGGGCCTTTCGGTATTATCGACAGGAGTGCAATTATTGGCCGGAAGCCAGGTACTAAGCGCGGCAACTGGAATGCCGTTCCAGTTGGTTACGGTTTTATTGGCTGTCATTGCTTTGTCTTACTCACTTTTTTCTGGAATAAAGGCTTCAATGCTGACGGACGCAATACAGATGGTTTTTATGCTGGCGGCAAGTACAGCATTCTTAATCATGGCAATTAGAGCGGGCGGAACATCCGGAATACTGGAAGGAATACACGGAATATCTGGAAATTATACGTCGTTTTGGTCGGAAGATGGTATAGAGGTGTTCCTCGCATTCGGACTACCGACTACAATCGGCCTGCTTTCCGGACCATTTGGAGATCAATCGTTCTGGCAGAGGGCATTTGCTGTAAAGAGCAATCGGATCGGCCGTGCGTTTTTTGTCGGAGCGATATTGTTCGGACTGGTACCGCTCTCCATGGGCATTATCGGATTTGCTGGAGCGGGAGCTGGTTACCAGGCGAAAGATCTTGGTGTCATCAACTTCGAACTGATTCAAGAGATGTTCCCAGCTTGGGCAGTACTGCCGTTCCTGTTCATGATTGTGTCTGGACTCTTGTCAACGGTAGACAGTAATTTATGTGCGGCATCATCGCTAGTGACAGATATGAGTGGTGGAAAGGAACTCAAAAAAACAAAGTGGGCTATGATTGCCCTGCTTGGAGTGGGTATTCTGATCGCCAATATACCGGGGATGACAGTCACGCACCTGTTCCTGTTTTATGGTACGCTGAGGGCGTCAACGCTGTTGCCGACTGTCATGACATTGAAGGGAGTAAAGTTTACGCCTAAAGGAATTCAGTACGGAGTTATCTCTGCTTTGGCCGTAGGGCTCCCTATTTTCGCCTACGGAACGGTTTTGAACAGTGGACCATATAAAACACTTGGAAGCCTTGCAACAGTGCTGCTGGGTGGAATTGTAGGGATGATAGTTACAAAGGCGGAGGTGCGGCATGGAAAGAGTGCTAGGTAAAAAGCAATCAATACAGAATGAAGACTGGCTAAAAGCCGGAAAGCGCATTGAAGAACTGGTTTCAAGAGAGGAACTGGATGAAAAGGTGCACTCAACCGTAGAGGAAATCCGGCAGATGACTGACGGGAAAAAAGCTGCATACGCATGGTCCGCCGGAAAGGATAGTCTCGTACTTGGAGAAATATGCCAGGAAAGCGGAGTTACTGATTGCATGATGGCAATTTGCAACCTAGAATACCCGGATTTTCTTAAATGGGTAGACCAGTACAAACCGAAAGGGCTTGAGATCATCAACACTGGGCAGGATCTTGAGTGGCTGTCAAAACATTTGAATATGCTGTTTCCGCAGGACAGTGCCACGGCCGCAAAATGGTTTTCAATCGTTCAGCACAGAGCACAGGCAAAATATTATAAGGTTCGTGAGCTGGATCTGATTCTGCTTGGTCGGCGCCGCGCAGACGGCAACTATTGCGGAAGACGATCAAACATCTATACCGACGGAAAAGGAGTTACAAGATATAGCCCTTTAGCCGCATGGAGCCATGAAGAGATATTGGCCTATATCCATTATCACAATGTGCGGATGCCGCCAATCTATAAGTGGAAGAAGGGATATTTGTGTGGCACACATCCATGGGCGGCAAGACAATGGACCGGATCCGTGGAAAATGGATGGCGCGAGGTATACGAAATAGATGAAAGCATTGTAAGGGAAGCGGCGAAAGTTATTGACAGTGCTGCTGATTTTCTCAAAGCACTTTAAGTGGATTATTTGCAGATAATCCCATTGCTCCTTCAAATCAAGAATTTGGAGGAAAACGCTATGAAACAATTAACCATGAAACTGAAAGATCTTGTTCGCCCAGAACGCAACATACGAATCCATACGGAAAAACAGTTGGAGGAGTTTGAAAGAAGCGTCAGGATGTTCGGACAGATCAGACCTATTGTGGTGGATGAAAACAACACAATTCTTGCCGGAAATGGATTGTACGAAACCCTCTTGCGAATGAATCAAGAGGATGCGTTGGTTTATAAGTATGAAGATCTGACAGAGGCACAGAAGAAGAAACTGATGATTGCTGACAACAAGATTTTCTCCCTCGGGATTGAGAACTTGGATACTTTGAATGAGTTTCTGGAAGAACTTAGTGGGGATCTGGATATCCCGGGATTTGATGAGGAAATTTTGAAGCAAATGGTAGCTGATGCTGACGAGATCACTGAGAAGATAGCGGAGTACGGGACGCTCGATGAGGATGAAGTACAAAAGATAAAAGAAGCGAACGAGAGAAGGGAGCAGCGCGAAACGACAGGAAGCACCGCGCAATCTGAAACACCGACGTTTAGTGACGGCGATTCCGAAGGGAGCGACTCCGAGCCCGAACAGAAACCGGCCGAAACAGGGAGATTCGTTATTTGCCCGAAGTGTGGTGAGAAGATATGGCTGTAAAACGCTGCGAATCGAATATAGATGTGGTAAAAGCTGCTGAAATACGTATAAAAAATGTGTTCCGGAACGGACTTCCTGTATTCTTTTCTTTCAGCGGAGGAAAAGACAGCCTGTGCGTGGCACAACTCATTGTGAATCTCGCAAACCGCGGGGAAATAGACATAAGGCAGTTGACTGTCCAGTTCATAGACGAAGAGGCGATCTTCCCGTGCATGGAAGAGATGACGAAGAAGTGGAGACGAAAGTTTATGATGATGGGGGCGAAATTCGAATGGTTTTGCATAGAGGTAAAACATTTCAACTGCTTCAATGCCTTGTCGAATGATGAGACGTTTATATGCTGGGATTCAACAAAGCAAGACGTATGGGTAAGACGCCCACCGGCATTTGCGATCAGGACGCACAAGCTACTTCGCCCGAGGATTGACGCATATCAGGACTTCCTCCCCAGGACTTGCGCATCGGGAATCACACTGGTAGGTATTCGTACTGCCGAATCATTGCAGCGATTACAGAACATCGCGGCAATGACACAGGCCGGAAAGACCATGACGAACAAAAGACAGGTATTCCCGATATATGACTGGACCAATAATGATGTATGGCTGTACTTAAAACAGGAGAAGGTTGATATACCGGAAATATACCTGTTCTTATGGCAGTCAGGAAGTTCAAAGCAACAACTTAGAGTGTCACAGTTCTTTTCTGTAGATACGGCCAAATCTCTGGTAAAGATGAATGAGTATTATCCGGATCTCATGGAACGGATTATACGCAGAGAACCAAATGCATATCTGGCGGCACTATACTGGGATAGCGAAATGTTTGGACGTAGTAGTAGGAAACGTAGGACGATGGAAGACGGTGCCAAGGAAAAGGATTACAAGAAGGAACTCATATATATGTTCTCGAACATGGATGTATTCTTTGATACACCTCATAAAAGGCATATTGCGGAGAGATATCGGAACTTTTTTCTTCAGGTATCAGCCATTGCCAAACAAGAGGACTTCAAGCACATATATGAAGGACTCATTTCCGGCGATCCCAAAATGAGAACGTTCCGCGCGCTGTATCATCGGATTTACGGGAAATACATATCTGAGGCAAAGAAAACGGAGGAAAGCAGACATGGAAAATAAATTGTTTGCCCCGTTGGGTACACTGCAATGGGTACCGCGGAGCATGTTAAAACCAAACGATTACAACCCGAACAAAGTTTCGAAAGAAAATTTAAAGCTGCTCACACAGTCCATTCTTACCAATGGATGGACACTTCCGATTGTTGTAAGACCGGATTATACGATTATAGACGGATTCCACCGATGGACTGTTTCGGGCGAAGAGCCCCTATTGTCTATGCTTGGCGGGAAGGTGCCTATTGTTATCGTTGAACATTCGGAGAGATCGGAGGATATCTATGGCACCGTAACGCATAACAGAGCGAGAGGTACCCACCTGTTAGAGCCTATGAAGGCGATTGTGAAAGAACTCATGAACGAGGGGAAAACCGTAGATGAAATAGGAAAACAGCTTGGAATGAAGCCGGAAGAGATTTTCCGGTTATCTGACTTCTCGAAAGAGGACTTTCTTAACATGATGACCAAAGGAGTTACGGGGTTTTCTAAAGCAGAATATGTCACAAAAATCTGATGTCATTGTGTTATAGTACATATAGAACAAAGACCGGCGGCGCGGAAGAAAGCGACTGCCGGCCTATTTGTATCCGAAAAAAATACGATATAGGAGGTGATGGCGGTGCCGAGAGCAAGAAGCCCTGACAGCATAGAGGCGGAGAAGTTGTATAAATCTGGCATGGCTCTTGTTGATATTGCAAAGAAACTCGGCAAGCCAGAGGGAACCGTACGGAGATGGAAGTCAACCCAAAAATGGGATGAAAACGGTAAAAAAAAACAAGGCGAGCGTTCGCAAAAGAAAAGTGCTTCAGAAAAAGCGAGCGTTCGCAAAAGAGGTGGGCAGCCGGGGAACCAGAATTGCAAAGGAAAACAGAATGCGAAGGGGCATGGAGCTCCGAAGGGAACACAAAATGCCTTAAAGCATGGAGGATATTCCGCAGTCTATTGGGATACGCTCGATGAAGACGAAAAAGAGCTAATTGAGACGATGCCGCAAGATGAAGAAGAAATACTGATAAATCAGATTATGCTTTTTACAGTCAGGGAGCGTCGGATCATGCAAGCGATTAATAAATACCGCAACGCAAAGGGCGGAGTATATGTGGCAGGAGTCACAAAGTTTGAAGAAAAGAGAGTTTTCAAAGACGATGAAGAAAGAGAGCTTTATGATAATCGGGTGCGAGAGAAGGTAGAAAATGGAGACAGGCTTCCTGGTGAACATTATAGTCTGCAGACAATGACTGCCTCTACGGCAGACTTGGTAGCCCGTCTGGAAAAGGAGCTTACCTCCGTTCAGAGTCAAAAGACAAAAGCAGTTGATGCCTTGGCTAAGCTGCGGTTTGAGAAACAGAAAATTGCGGGAGAGTCGAAAGGCAACGAACTGGTGCGTACATGGGCGGAAAGTGTCGTGAAAGCAAGGAGGGAGAAGGATGGATAACAACATGGACTGGCTTAAAGACTTCCTTGATGAGAGCATTCCGCTATGGCGAAACGATCCAGTGATGTACTTCCGTGAGGTGCTGTCCTTTGAACCGGATGAATGGCAGGCGGAAGCCGCTGAAGATCTGGCACATAATCCAAAAGTCAGCATCAAATCCGGGCAGGGGGTTGGGAAAACCGGTCTGGAGGCTGCCGTGTTCCTTTGGTTTATTACTTGCTTTCCATATCCTCGCATAGTTGCTACAGCACCAACAAAGCAGCAGCTACATGACGTCCTGTGGTCCGAAATATCGAAATGGATGAGCAACTCTCCGTTACTCTCACAGCTTCTAAAATGGACAAAGACCTATGTTTATATGGTCGGCAATGAAAAGCGTTGGTTTGGAGTTGCTAGGACTGCTACAAAGCCAGAAAACATGCAGGGATTCCACGAGGATAATATGCTGTTCATCGTTGATGAGGCATCTGGTGTGGCCGATCCGATCATGGAGGCTATTCTTGGTACCCTGTCAGGAGAGAACAATAAGCTTCTTATGTGCGGGAACCCGACAAAGACAACGGGGACATTCTATGACAGCCATACCCGAGATCGGGCACTATATAAGTGTCATACCGTGTCATCGGCAGACAGCAAGCGGACCAATAAAGAGAACATTGATTCGTTGGTCAGAAAGTATGGGTGGGATTCCAATGTGGTGCGGGTTCGTGTCCGTGGCGAATTTCCAAATCAGGAAGATGATGTGTTCATAGCCCTGTCTACGATTGAGCAGTGTGGAAGCCGCCTGTTTGAGCTGCCGGAGGACGGTCAGTTACCGCACATCATATTCGGAGTCGATGTTGCGAGGTTCGGGGATGATGAGACGGTAATATACCGGAACTCGAGGGGGAAGCTGCAGATAGTGGCAACCCGAAGGGGGCAGGATCTCATGAGAACAGTCGGCGATATTGTTCGCCAGTACAAGAAAGCGGTCAAAGAGTTCCCTGATTATCGAGGCAGAATCTATGTGAACATAGACGACACTGGTCTTGGTGGCGGGGTGACAGACCGCTTACGGGAGGTAAAAAGGGAACAAAAGCTGAACAGGCTGTACGTTGTTCCCATTAACGCAGCTGAAAAGATCGAGACGGATACTAAGGCAGGGAAAGATGCCGCAGAGCATTACAATAACCTGACAACGCATATGTGGGCGACGTTGAAGGACCTCATGGAGAATAAAGAGGTTGAGATCGAGGAGGATCAAGAGACATTCGCACAGCTTTCTTCCAGAAAGTATTTCCTTGCAAGCAACGGGAAGCTGGAAGTTGAAAGCAAGAAAGAAATGAAAAAGCGAGGGCTCGACTCTCCGGACCGTGCGGATGCGTTGGCATTATCCGTATATCTTGGAAAAATCAAGAAGTACACCGGAAGCGCTCCGAATCAAGAAAGCTCTGCTGGTCTTGGTAAGAGCAGTTACTGGAGGAACAAATAGGAGGTAGATATCTGTGGGCATAATGAAAAAGAAAGAAGCATATGTCACGAAAGGAACTCGGCTGATTGAGGAAAAGAAGCTTCCAGAAGCGACAGAAGTTGTGGTGGATGGATTGAATTACTACCAGAACAAGATCATAAAGGCCCTGAACGGGCATCCCGTTGCGGATACTGCATTGGTCGTTGTGGCTTTGAGGAATACGGCCGATATGCTTGAAAAGCAGGAGCCGAGTTGCCGAGGATTGGTCGAGTGGCTCGACAAGAAAACTACGAAACCAGAACTGCGGGCGCAGAGAAGGGTAGAAAAAACAAGAAAACGATGAAAGAAAGGAGGAGATGGCTATGGCAGAGATCGGCCGGATAGGTCAGAAACGATGGAATGGCGTATTTTACGAAGAATTTCTTCGGGATCTGCAGGGAATACGTGGAGTCGAGGTTTACCGGGAAATGGCAAACAATGACGATACGATCGGCGCCATTCTTTTCGCCATAAAGATGTTGATCCGCCACACGGTATGGAACATTGAACCCGGCGGAGACTCGGCGAAGGATCGTGAGGCTGCTGAGTTTGTTGAATCCTGCATGGATGATATGCAGAGCACATGGACCGATACGATTTCGGAAATCCTATCGTTTTTGGTTTATGGCTGGAGCCTGCATGAGATCGTATATAAACGGCGCATGGGGAAAACACGGAGCCCACGGACGAAAAGCAAATACTCCGATGGGTTGATAGGCTGGCAGAAACTCCCGATCCGCAGCCAGGACACGCTTTACAAATGGGAATATGACAGGCATGACAACCTGATCGGCATGACACAGATGCCGCCGCCGGATTATGGCTTTATTACAATCCCGATGAAAAAAGCTATGCTTTTTCGCACAGAGAGCGCTAAAGACAATCCGGAGGGGCGCAGTATACTGAGAAATGCATACCGACCGTGGTACTTTAAGCGCCGCATTCAGGAGATCGAGGCGATAGGTATTGAACGGGATCTGGCAGGACTCCCGGTATTTCATACTCCTGAAGGAACCGATATCTGGGACGACACTGATCCGGAAATGATCAAGATAAACGCAGCTCTTACCAGAATGGTAAAATCGGTCCGCCGTGATGAATACGAAGGACTTGTATTGCCGCATGGGTTTGAATTTGAGCTTGTCAGTACCGGCGGGGCCAGACAGTTTGATACAAATGCAATTATCAACAGGTATGATACGAAGATAGCCATGACGGTTTTGGCAGACTTTCTCATGCTTGGGCACAATAAGGTTGGAAGTTTTGCGCTCAGCTCCGATAAGACGGAGCTTTTTTCCGTTGCGATCTCTTCGTTCCTGGATGTCATTTGTGAGACGTTCAATAACCAGAGCATACCGGCCCTTATCGATATCAACGGAGATCATTTCAACGGGATCACAGATTATCCTAAGATGACTCACGGAGAGATCGAAGACGTTGATATAAAATCAGCAGGACAGTTTATCAAGGATATGACTGGCATCGGAGTCATCGTGCCGGATGACGGTTTGGAAGACTATGTTCGGGAGATCGGACATCTCCCGGAAAGAACTACGGACAACCGAAGAGAGGATCCTGCAAGGACAGCGCAGCAAAATCAGAATCAGCCGCCGGAGGATGATCTGGAAGATCCGGAAGAGATAGACGACGATCAGGACGAAAAGAACGCCAAAGCTGCAAAGAGGAGGCTCGGAAGGGAGAGATAGCGTATGTATATCTTCAAAAAACCCCAACCATTGGGAAAGGCAAAGAAAAGAAGCAAAGAAAATCTTCGCCTGCTCAATATGCTGAATCGATATATTACGGATACGGCGGCGGTCCCGGTATCTATCCTCACGAGGTTTTGGGCCGATCAGGCGGCGGCCATTACATACAAGGAAATACGGAAATTGATTGAGGATGAAGATATATCCAAAGAGGATCTTGAAAACTGGTCCAAAGATTACTCTTCATTTGTTTCTGAAACCCTTGAGCCCATGTGGTTAGAAGCGATTGTGGCCGGCCAACTCAGCAATGCGATCCTGGATGAGATCAGAGGCAAAGAATTTGAGTTCGATGCTACTGATGAAGGGATAAGAAACTGGATCAAAGATCGTGGAAGCGAATTCGTGACAAATGCCGTGCAAGAGCAGAAAAAGGCAATACAGCGGCTTACCATGAAGGCAGTACGGGAAGATCTATCGCCAAATGAGCTGGCAAGGGTTATTCGTCCGTGCATTGGTCTTACTGAGAGACAGGCGCAGGCGAACTTGAGATATTATAACCACATCAAGGAGCAGTTGCGAAAAGACCATCCACGGATGAAGGAGGAAACCATCGTCAGGAGGGCGAGAGACAAGGCGTTAAAGTATGCCGAAAAGCAACATCGATATCGAGCCGAAACAATAGTACAAACAGAGCTTGCGGAGGCGTATAACGCAGGCGCCCATCAGGGGATCAAGCAAGCGCAGGAAAGAGGATACATAGGGCATGTTAAAAAAGTATGGGTGACAGCCCGGCAGGATAATGTGTGCAAACATTGCGAAGCAGTAGAGGGCGTCAGCAAAGAAATGGACGAATATTTCGATGTCGGGAAATGCGGAAGGGTCCTTATCCCACCGGCGCATCCGAGATGCCGCTGCGTTGTTAAGTATGTAGAAGTGGAGGAATGACATGGAAAGCATGTATAAGCTGCTTGGAATCCACAAACCATCGGAGAAAACCAAGGATAATGTGGATAAATCCAAGAAAACAGACCATGAAGTGTTGAAAGGTCGATTTAAAATACAGAAATCGGACAATGATAAGCATCTGGCGTTCGGGTGGGCGTCAATCGCCATAGATGAGGCTGGAGAACAGCTTGTGGACTGGCAGGAAGATATGATTGATCCGGAAGATCTTGAAAATGCAGCATACGCCTTTGTTCGTATATATCGAGAGGGCGGAGAGATGCATGAACGTGGAGATTGCGCTGTATTGATAGAGAGTATGGTGTTCACGGAAGAAAAAATGGAGGCGATGGGAATACCCGTCGGAACAATTCCTGTCGGTTGGTGGATCGGCTTCCTTGTTACAGACGAAGAGGTCTGGGAAAAGGTAAAAGATGGGACATACACCATGTTTTCAATCGAAGGAGAGGCCGAAAGAGTGGAGGTTGAGGAAGATGGAGATTCTGATTGATGTTGGAATATTCTTTCTCGGAGCTATGGCGGGCGTTGCCCTGACATGCATAGCCGTAGCCTGGAGAGATGAATAATGGTAATTCAGAAAGCGGGCAATCCCGCTTTTTGTTTTATAAAAAAACGATGGAAGGAGGTAAAAAAATTGGCAACAAAACTTAAAAACTTGCACATCCGAAAAGTTGATTTCGTAGACGAGGGAGCTAACCAGCGGGCAGATATCAAGATCGCAAAGAAAAAAGATGCAGATCCTGAAGCAGATATTCCTGTCCGTGAGTCCACGATGAAGAAATTCATGCGTGCGATAGGAAAGGCGGTTGGCATTACCGACGATTATCTTGATGCCTTGGAAGATGTGCAGAAAGGGAACTCGCAGACATTCGGCGAAAAAATGACAGAGGTAAAGCGTCAGAAAGTGGCCGATGAAATGTGGAGCATCTGCTATGCGCTGCAGTCTTCGCTTCAATCAATCCTGTATGACGAGGATCTCGATGGAGCCACGGCACAATCCATGATGGAGAAAAGCGTATCAGAATTTGACGAAATTATCGGCGAATCGATCAGCAGTTGGTCCGCAGGAAAGATCAGCGGGATCAAGAAAGACATCGGTATTAACGATATCGAGTCATTAAAGAAGTTCAGGGATCACCTGGATGAAAACATTGAAAAAGCACTGAACAGCGAGAAAGGAGAAAATGAAGAAATGGCAACAATCGACAAATCCAAAATGTCCCCGGAAGACAGGGCTGCTTACGAAGATATCCTGAAGAAGTACGGTATCAATGAGGAGGAAGCCCCTGTTGAGAAATCCAAAGTAAAGCCCGGAGAGAACAAAGAGGGCGAGGAAGAAGAGGAAGATCTTGACAAAGGCTGCGGAAAACAGACAACAAAGAAATCCACTTCCGGACAGGCTGATCCGGAGGAAGATATCTACAAAGGCCTGCATCCGGCGGTTAAAGCAGAGATTGAATCTCTTAGAAAGTATCGCGAGGCTGCGGAGAACAGAGAGTTTATGGAGGTGGCCAAGAAGTATGAGGTCATCGGAAAGAAACCGGAGGAGCTGGCCTCTGTTCTGAAAAGCCTGAAAGCTGCCGGCGGAACAGCGTACGATGATATGATCTCTACGCTTGACTCTATGGTTGCGATGGCTGACAGCTCTGGAATCTTTTCTGAGATCGGAAAATCAGGAAGAGGAAGTCACGCAACCGTTGCGAAAGGGAAATCTGAGGTGCAGGTAGAGTCTATTGCTAAGGCGTACATGGAAAAAGATCCTGATCTGAATTATGCAGACGCCCTTGCAAAAGCATGGGAAAGCAACCCCGAGTTACTGGCTTCTTATGACGAAGAAGCAGGATTTTAAGGAAGGAGGAAACACTCATGGGAAAGAATTTCAATGGAACACAGATCAATAACTCCGCAACGATCGTTGAAAAAGCCGGCGCCGAAATTACCGACTGCAGGAACAAGATCCTGAAATACGATGAAAACGGCGATGTGGTTCTTGCTACATCTGGAAAAGACATCCCGATCGGCGTCGCCCTTATCGAGGCAGGATGCAACGATATTACAGGAGCAGAGTCCGGCAAGGTGTCCGTCGGAGATGATGTGGATATTCTTGTGAAGGATATCGGATTTGTTCTCGCTGGCGCTGCAATCACGAAGGGGCAGGAGATCGCAGCTGGGGCAAATGGACTTGCCGCAGTAGCGACGGACGGAGATTATGTTCTGGGCGTTGCCCTGTCAAGCGTTAAAGCGAATGAATACTGCCGTGTTCAGATCGCAAGGTATCAGAAAGCCGCCGCAGCTGCAGGCGGAGAAGGTTAAGAAGAAAGAGGAGGAATAACACATGAGAACTACAACAAAGGGAATTGCGGCAGAAATTGCAAAGGGAGCATTCAGACCGCATACGGCACTGACCAACATGGCACTGTCATACTATCAGAATTCTGCAAATTATTTTGCAAAATCCCTGTTTCCGATTTGCCCGGTGGATCTGTCATCTGATAATTTCTACATTTTCGATAAGGAGGATCTCCTGAGAGACAGCTGGCAGAGAAAACCGGCATATGGCAAGGTCAACCCGGCGGTTGTATCTGAGCACACAGATACATACAACTGCGGCGTGGATCAGATGATCATGGGAATCGACCAGATCCGGCAGACAGATCTCCAGCGTCGTCAGGGACCGGCAACAAGAGATCCGAGAGTGCAGAGGACCAAGACGATTGCTGAACAGGCAAACATCCATCAGGACGTTCAGTTTGCCGGCAGCTTCTTCAAGAAGGGTGTTTGGACAAATGAATACACCGGTATCGATTCAACGAGCGTATCCGGCAAGCAGTTCATCAAATTCAGCAATGACAACTCGGATCCGGTTAAGTTTTTCGATGAAAAAGCGACGGAGATGCAGGAGGTAACCGGCCGCAGACCAAACCGCATTGGTCTTGGAGCGAACGTGTTTACAACGCTGAAGAACCACCCGGGCATCCTTGAAAGGGTAAAATATGGCGGCTCTACCGCAAATCCCGCAAGCGTTACCCTGAACGTGCTTTCACAGCTTTTCAGCACGGAAAGAGTCGTTGTTATGCAGTCCATCATGAACAAGGCGGATATGGGCGGTGAGGCAGATATGGGATTCATCGGCGATCCGAATGCAATTCTTCTTTGCTACGCAACAAACAGCCCGTCTATCGACGAGCCCTCCGCCGGATACATCTTCACATGGGATATGCTCGGAGATGGGCAGCTTCTTCCGATTCTGAACTACCTCGGTGAAAATGGTACGCATACAGAATATGTGGAAGGTCTTATGGCGAGCGATATGAAGAAAACCGCTGATGATCTCGGAATGTTCTTCGCAGACGCTGTTTAAGGAGGGATCTTATGAGGCTGATAGCAAAAAAACCCTGCTCGTTTAACGGTCAGGTCTTTTACATCGGCGATGAAATTCCTTCTGAATTTGTCATCAACCCAAAAGCGCAGGAGAAACTTGGCGTTATTGCCATTGCTGCAGGCGGAGAAATGTATGCTGAATCACCATCTTCGGATGAACGTGTCGGACAGGTAGAGTTTGCAGTTCCGATCAAACAGAAAGATGGGGATGAGACTATGCATTTCACAGAAGAGCAGATAAGCAAAGCCGCAGAGGTAATGCAGATGACGACGGCATACGCCAAAGATGCGATCAAGGAAATCTCAGATGAGAAGACGCTGATCCTGATCAACGCCTGTGACTCGAGAAAAGCAATTAAGGAAGCGACAGAAGAGGCGGCATCCAAACTCTTTGATGGAGAGGCAAACGGACAGGAGGAAAGCGAAGGTGATGAGTAATGGCTGGGATGTACAATTACGATCCCGGGAAATTATCTGAGCGCGGAAAAGATCTTATGCGTTTTGAGCTTGGAGACACGATGGTAGAGGGCAAGGAGAAGACCTGCGCCCTTACCGATGAAGAATATGATGCCATACTTAAAATGCATAAGTCATGGAAACGTGCAAAGTTAGCCTGTTTGGAGGCTATATTCAGGCGATTTTCCTATGAGGTCGATACACAGACTGGTCCGTTATCGTTACAGTTCGGAAACCGGGCAAAGCTGTGGCAGGAAGAATACGAGAAGCTTAAAGCATCGGTATCTCAGAACTGCCTTTCTGCTGCGGCTATTTCGGCCCAGGGAGATGAATGTGGGAAACCATACTTCTATACCGGAATGATGTCAACTGAGAGAGAAGGTGGTTGATATGCAGATGTATCTGCGCCCGGGAAACCTTTTTAAAGAGTTCATTGTAAAGAGCAAAGAGGCTGATGTATCAGACATCGGCCTTCCTGTTGCGAAATACAAGGATACCGGGATTCTTGTCAATGGTGTGTTGGCTGAGGCGAGTACTGATGATCGCGAGAAAACCAAACACATGTGGGATCAGGATCAGCATTCACTCACTCACACTATTGTAAGCTGGACCGGACCGGAAGCAAAAAAAGGAGATGTTCTTTCGATGGGAAGTAGATATTTCCTCATTCTCGCAATAGATGATGCCGGATCATTGGGCGTGGCGACAATTTATTATGCAGAAGAAAGGAATGATTTGAGATGACGCCGGGAGGAGCATCAGAAGCAATCCGCCGGGCCGTCCGTGAGGCGGTCAGGGAAGTGAATCAAAAGACGATGTCAAAGGCATTTCGTGTATCAAATGCCATGAGGAACAGCGCTATTGAAGTCCTTACGAATCCGAGCCCATCATCCCCGGGAAATCCTCCCGGGGTCAGAACGGGCTTTTTACGGAGAGCGTGGAAGACTGGCGTCCGAATGAACGGCGGAAATTCAAATTCCAGCATTTCAATAACAGCGTATGCCGACTCTAAAGCTCCTTACGCCGGATATTTGGAAGATGGAACAAGTAAGATGGCGGCAAGGCCGTTCGTGGATCCTATATTGGATGATGTAGAGCCGGAAGTTGATTCGATTTTTTCTGATTTTTAGGAGGTTTATATGCTGATTATTAGGAATCCGACCAATGTATTTGATACAGATGAAATACAGCGAGGTACCTTGATCTACGCCAAGCATAAAAGCTGGAGCGTTGGGGAGCAAGGGTTCGTGGTTTCTGTTGTGAAGGACAAGGTAACTGTGCAATACCCGCCGCAGATCGGGAATGTCACAAACCATTTCTTCATTTATGCCGATGAAGTGGCAAATGGAGATTGGGAAATTCGTTACAGCAAGGATATGCAGACTATCGAGCGGTATCCGGAGGAAGGAGCAGAGGATGAACCTGATAAGTCTGATTTATAGGCGATTGTTGGATTCGGAAAAGCTAAGGTCGCTATGTGCGACTTATGCAGGGAAGCCGGCTATATTTAACACGGAAGCCCCTGACGACAAGCAGGAGGGATGGGAAGGGAAAAGTCAGTACCCTCGAATCAATTTTACGTGCGATATGCAGGCAAATGAGGAAAGATCCAGCGTAGGCACTCTGAATATCGTCGCTTATACAGAAGGCACCTCCTTGGTCATATTAGAGATCGAGGCGGCTATTAAGGAGTGCTTTAGAGACATCCTGCTCTGTCCGGCTGACGGTGGGCCGTACAGCTTTGCGTGGGCAAGAACGGACCCGTTCTTGCTTGAAGGAAATGTGATAGGTCAGGAGATATCCATAGACATGGTGGAGTATTCTCCGCAGGAGACGACAGATCCGGATCCTATTATCGCCCTGAACCAATATATCAAAGAACTGTATCCTGATTCCACGGTCGTTGGAATCGATCGGCTGAATGAGGTGACGGATACATCGAAGACGCCGGTGTTTTACTGCCGGCTGATCACGTTGAACAAGGTAAATGGAAACAATATGAATACCGTTGCATGGATGGACTGCAGAATAGCGGTCCATCTTTTATGCCCGGATAAATCAAAAAACATCAAAATGATTGCGGCAGTCGCTCAAAGAATTGCCGTGGATGAAAGAATAATCCTGTTAGATAACTCGCCAATGAATATATCCGAAGTTCAGGTGGATCGTCAGGCAGATTACCTGAAATCGGGGCAATTATATGTAGCGGGCAAATATGGAGTTTTGAAATACAGGGCAAAAGAACACGCAATCATGAAAAATGTAATTTTAAGCAAGGAGGAGTAAAAACCATGGCAGAAGCAAAGACATCTGGTGCCAATACTTCGCAGAAAGAAAAGGTATCAAAGAAAAATGCTGAACCGGTTTACAGCGCAGAAGAACTTTCTAATGCTGCGAGTCGGTTTGGAACACGCAAGGAATGCGTTGCTGCGGCTCTGAAATACTACGGTAAAGACAGGGCAACAGTAAAGGAAACAAAAGAGCTTGTCAGCAAATTTATGAGCAAGGAGGTTAAGTGATGGCAGGAACATTTATTGTTGGCGAAACAAAAATTCGCCCGGGAACATATTTCAACATCCAGAAGGTTGGAGAAAATCAGATCGTAGGAGCTTCAGACGGAGTAGTGGCGATCTTCTTTAAATCTGATTTTGGGCCGCTTGCGGAGGCAGTGGAAATAACTCCCGAGGAAGGGTATGAAAAGATGTACGGAACTGCGGGTTCAACTAACGCAATCCGTGAAGTAATCAGGGCTGGTGCAACGAAATGCGTTTGTGTCCGTGTTGGAAAAGGCGGTACCGCAGCTACGGTCACCCTGGACAAAGAGGGAGATACAGAGGCGTTAAAGATCACCGCCAAATACCCGGGAGCAAAAGATTTCGCAGTCACTGTAAGAGAAAAGCTGTCAGATTCTTCCCTGAAAGAGTGCGTGATCTATTCCGGAGCAAAAGAGTTTGAGAAGATTGAGTTTGCGGCTGGAGATGATGAGGTAAAGGCGCTGAATGATGCCTTTGTGAACTCTAAGTGCTTTACAGCTGAGATTATGGAAAGTGCAACGGGCGTTCTTGCAGATGTAAGCGAAGAGGCATTTACTCCAGGCACGGATCCCACGGCAAGTAATACAGAATACAGCGAAGCATTTGTGGCGGCAGAACCATATCGTTTCAATGTGGCATGTGTTGATACGGAAGAAACCGCTGTACATCAGCTGCTCGCTTCGTTTATTGATCGAATTTTTGATGCTGGACAGCTTGCAATGGCTGTTGTTGCTGAGAAGAAGGAGGTCGCTATCACAGATCGTATGGCGCATGCAGCTGCGTTTAACAGTGAGAAGATGCATTATGTAGTAAATGCATCTGGCGAAATTTCAGGAGAAGTTGTAGAGGGATACCTCGTGGCGGCAAGAATAGCCGGAATGATCGCTGCCTGTGCGTCAAACAAGTCTCTTACCCATACGGTTTTGGAGGGATACACAAAACTTAACGACGCCCTTACTCCAACAGATATCTCTACAGCGGAGCAGAAAGGATGCATTGTTCTAAGTACAAATACGAATGGTCAGGTCTGGATCGACAGTGCTATTAATACGTTGGTAAGCCCGGCGGACAATCAGGATGACGGCTGGAAGAAGATCAGAAGAACAAAAACGAGGTATGAGCTGATTACCCGTTGTAATGATCAGGCGGATTCTCTGATTGGAAAGGTGGATAACGATGTAAACGGACGTGCTACGGTTGTTAGTCAGTTGCAGGGTGTTATCAATGCGATGATCAATGAGGGTAAACTTGTATCCGGTACCGCATCTGAGAATACGACGTATCAGTCTGACGGAGATTATGCATACATGGATATCCAGGTGATTGACAAGGATTCTATTGAGCATCTGTATCTGACATACAAATTCCAGTTCTCGAGCAGGACAACTGAATAAAGGAGGGAAACTAAATGGCTATTAACGAAAGAGCATCATCTGATGCGCGTCATGCGCGTACCGGCAAGGACGCCGGTCTCTACAATGGAACCGGAGATCTTCTGGCTTCCATGGAGTCTTTCCAGGCAAAGGCTACATACAACAATGTGAAGTACAAACCTATGGGAGATCCGCAGGAACATGAAACCAGTGATTCTTACGGAATTACGATCACCGTTACGGAAATTGTAATCGAAGATATCGATATGTTCCGCGAACTCATGGATTCTATGAAGTCTGGAACAACACCACAGTTTGTGTTCCAGGGCGTCCTTCAGGGACTTAATGGATCGGAGGAACGTGTCGTGTACAGAGAGTGCATCCCATCTGGGGATATTGATCTGCAGAACATTGCGAATGGAGATGTTATTAAACGTAACTGGAACTTCTTTGTAAACGGGAAACCGGATCTCCAGAAAGAACTCTCAATCTAAATTGGAAAATTTAACGAAGGGTGGCCTAGTGGCCATCCTTCAGCATTTTAAGGAGGATATGTAATGGCAAGTTTAGCAAAAACAGCAGGAAAAATAGAAAATACGCAGGAAGTTCGCGAGGAAGAATTTTCTGAAAAGGAAACACAGGGGCAGCTTTTAACGGTTGAAGGCGATTTTATTGCCGGTATGCTGGCGGCTTCCGCTTATAAAAACGATGAACTTCGGCAGATTGACATCGTTCGTGATGGAAAGCTGTATTTCTCGTTCCGGGTTCATGCTCTCGGAGAAGAAGAGGCAAACAAGTGTCGTAAGAAGCACACAAAGTATGTGCGGAACAAGCAGATCGGTATCAAGTTCGCGGAAGAAACTGACAACGCAAAATTCCGCAGTTCCCTTATCTATCATGCCACAGTAGAAGAAGACAGATCAAAACTCTGGGACAACCAGACTGTATGGGAAGGGCTTAGAAAACAGGGGGTTCTTGTTGTTACTGCGCTTGATGTTATCGAGGCGGTTCTTCTGGGCGGAGAAAAAGACAGAGTCATTGATGAAATCAATAAGCTGAGCGGATTTGATTCAGAAAACCTGGAAGAAGTTGAGAACAAGATGGAGGAGACCGCAAAAAACTAATCCGGGCAGGAGGAAAAACTACCCTCTTGCATCAAATTTTTCAGCGGTTGGGCATAACACCGGATGAAGTATATGCAAAGCCTGCTGGCGTGCGAGCGTTTATGTTCGCGTCTATGAAAATACGTCTGGAAGATGACGAGAAAGGAGGAAGAGCGGGTGGCGACTAAGGTTATTAAAATTGAGATTCCAATAGAGACTAAAGACAATACCGGGAAGGTTGTTGATAGCATATCCGAAAAGATGGAAGGACTTGACTCTGCGGCGAAAAAGGCGCAGAAGAGTATGGAAAATACTGTGAATAGCGCAAATAAGGCTGCGAAGGGATTTGAAAGTGCTTCCAAGAGCGTATCTGGATTTGAAAAATCTGTTGGAAGCGGCTTTGATAATGCCTCTAAAAAGGCCTCTGGTTTTGAAAAGTCTGTAAACCAGACACAAAAATCACTTCTTGCAATGCTGAAAGAGAAGTATCAGCTTCTACTTGAGGCAAAGGACCAGATAACTCCGACGGTAAAGCAGGCAATAACATATGTAAAGAGTCTGACGTCAAAGGCATGGAAAGTCACGCTTAAAGCAGTAGACCTTGTAACATCTCCTGTAAGGAGAGTGTTCGGACTGCTGAAAAGCCCGCTTGTAGCGGCCGGAGTCACGATATCTGCTGGCGCCGGTATTGCGGATACGATTCAGACATATGCGGATTTTGAGGCGGCGATGTCTGAAGTAAAAGCAATATCAGGCGCCACAAGCGAAGAGTTTGCACAGCTAACTGAAAAGGCAAATCAAATGGGAGCTGTCACGAAGTTTACTGCTTCCGAATCGGCAGAAGCATTTAAATACATGGCGCAGGCCGGCTGGGATGCAAAGGAAATGATGGATGGAATCGAGGGCTTGATGGCTCTCGCCGCAGCATCAGGAGAAGATCTCGGAACAACGTCTGACATTGTAACGGACGCATTAACGGCATTTGGCATGGCGGCAAAGGATAGCGGAAGATTTGCAGATGTAATGGCCAAAGCGGCCAGTGCAACAAACACTGATGTCGCAAAAATGGGGGATACATTTAAGTATGTGGCACCCGTAGCAGGAGCTTTAGGGTATTCGATTGAGGATACTGCGGTGGCAATTGGACTTATGGCCAACAGTGGAATAAAAGCATCGCAGGCAGGAACATCTCTAAGGAGTTTGCTTACAAATCTAACTCACCCGGTAGGCCAGGCAGCTGATGCTATAGACGAGTTGAAAATCAGCATTACAAATGCTGACGGATCGGTTAAGCCGCTATCGCAGACTTTGCAGGAATTACGAGAAAAAATTAGAGCATTATCTGAATCAGAGAGAGCGCAGTATGCCGCAATGTTAGCTGGCCAAGAAGGCATGAGCGGACTTTTGGCTATTGTAAATGCATCCGATCAGGATTTTGCAGATCTTACAGAGCAGATCAATAACAGCTCCGGAGCCGCACAGGAAATGGCTGATATTATGATGGATAATCTTTCCGGAAAATTTGAATTGTTCACTGGAGCTCTTGACTCCATGAAAATGTCTTTGGGCGAGAAGTTTAAGCCATATCTTATAGAAGCTTTAGACTGGCTCACAAATAAAGTTCCGGATGTTGAAAATGCACTCCTTACAGCTATGAATTCGTTTGACCGTTTTGTGGAGAAAACAAAATCAAAAATAGATGAGTTTACATCAACGGACGAATGGAAGAATGCAGATCTGTTCGGGAAAATAAGTATTGCATGGGATGAATTGGTGGCAGAACCGTTTTCTGATTGGTGGAATGGATCAGGAAAGGTTAAAGTGGCCGGAGTTGCAAGAGATATAGGAGTTGGCATAGGAACGGCTATTTCCACGGGAATTATGGCTTTGATGGGAATAGATGTATCGTCTGTCGTGGATGAAGGAAGTAGTATAGGGCGCCAGTTCGCTGAAGGATTTGCAGAGGGAATGAATGGCGTTAGTATTGCTGGAGCTCTCGGAACACTTTTGATGGGATCGCTTTCAAGTGCAGGAAAAATTCTTCCAGGAGGAGAGGCTCCGGATATTACATCACTGATGTCTGGCGTTGCTCTTGCGAAAGTAGCTGGTCCGATATTTAGCCTAGGATCTGGAGTATTCAAAGCAGGAAAAGGCATATATAAAAGCGCCACGGGTGGAGTGCTAAAGAGCATCATAGGCTCCGCATCTGTTGCAGATGAGTTGGCCGGTGTCGGAACCATGACAGGAACCGGATTGATAGGTGGCCTCGCAAAGATAGGCGCAAATCTAGGAGGAGCGAGCATTGCTTCCACAGGAACGGGATTGGCTCTTGCGGGGGCTGGAGCTGTTGCCGGCGGAGCAGTAGGCGGTGCAACACTGATAAGCGGTGGAATGGATGCTTTTGATGCGTATAAGTCATACAAGTCCGGAAACGAAGAAGCTGCAAAGGCACAAGGAACCTCAGCGGGCCTTAAAATAGGTGGCGTAGCGGCAGGGGCAGCAATTGGAACTGCTATATTGCCAGGAATTGGTACCTTGATCGGTGCCGGAATCGGTGGTCTCGCCGGATGGTTTGCCGGAGATAAGGTAAAAGAGGATTATGAGGAAGCTGCGGCAGCGGCGGAAAATCTGGAACAGAAGAGCAAGTATGCTTTAGAGGGAGCGAAGTTCGACAGTCAAGAACTGAAAGAGGCTTTTGACGATACAAATGTGTCAGCTGAACAGTTCGGTGCAATGATGCAGGAAGCTACGTCGAATAAAATCAGAGATAGTTTCGGCGATATAAAGCTGTCTATGAAAGAAATACAAGAAGCGGCGGAACAAATAGTATTCGCCGATCAGGCAGAGGCGCTGAACAAATTCTCTGCAGCTGCGGAGACAGCGGATAACTCTCTCACTACGCTGCAGAGCTCATTTCAGACGATGGACAAGCTGAACTGGAAGGCGTCGCTTGGAATGGCGCTTGATGAAGGAGATATATCGGAATATATTTCGGCTGTTGATGCTATGATTGAAAGCTCAAAGCAGTATCTCGAAGATAAACACTACGAGGCAACCGCAGCTATAGATCTTCTGATAGAGCCGGGAAATGAAACCGATATGACAACTGGTCTAAACCAGATGTATTCGGACATGCAGTCCAAGATCGAGAGTCTTGGTAGTGATCTGAAAGCGAAGGTTAATGTTGCGTTGGAAGATGGGGTGATCACTCTTGATGAGCAGGCGGAAATCACAAATTTACAGAACCAGATTGCTGATATCACAAACCAGATTAGCCAGGCTGAAACGGAAGCAAGTTTCCAAAGTTTGAAGATAAAATACTCCGGAGCGTCACTGGATGCTGACTCTTTCGCTTCTTTAGTGTCTGAAATTCAGGCAAATGTACAGGATGCGGCGTCGCAATACGATGAGGCACTACAGGTTTCGTTGACTAACCTAAATCTTCAGCTTCAGAATGGAGCAATTTCTCAGGAACAGTTCGATGAACAATTGCAGGCACTTACGGAAGGATACCAGGCAAAGATCACGGATCTGTCTGTCAGAGTGGAAAGCTTTGAATTGCAGTCGATTGCAGATGCGTTTGGTAGTGAATTAGATGGAATACTTCCGGATCTCGAAGGTTCCGTGGCAGAGCGTCTTGGAACAGCGATGCATAATGCTATGTCTTCTGGAGTGGATGTGGAAAACTGGGATTTGGCCACAGCTACAGAATGGCTCGATTTGGACGGACTTTCAGCGGAAACACAGGCGGCTGTTGCAGAGATGATGAGTCAGGTTGCGGCCTCCATGCCGGATCAGATGACATCTGCCCTGGAGGGAACAAGCGTAGATATGAGTGAAGGTGTAAATAATATGCTGAACTCGTCCATAGAGAATGTGGATTTATCTCCGACAAGCGAAACACTGGTAAATCAACTCAACAAAAGCCTTGGCGAAGTAGATATGTCCGAATCGGGCGCGGGGTTGCAGACGGGCATACAGAATTCTCTAACTTCATCTATAGAGAACGTCGATCTTACGGATGCAGGGGTTCTTATGAATCAAAAGCTCGGAGAAGCTATGTCTTCTGTGGATATGTCTGAATCTGACACAGGGATCCAAGATGGGTTGCAGAGTTCCTTGACGGCATCCTTGGAAAATATTGATCTCACAGAGGTCGGAGGAATGATGAACCAGAAGCTTGGAGAAGCGATGGCGTCGGTAGATATGTCGGAATCTGGAGCTGGACTGCAGGAAGGTATACAGAACTCATTAATCGCTGCGCTTGAAGGAATAGATCTTTCGGAAAGCGCACAGATAATCAACACATCTATTGTAACGGCCCTATCATCAACTGAAGGCATTGATATGAGCAGCTTCACGTCTGCTCTACAGAGCAGTATTACATCTTCTATAGAGGGCTTGGATTATTCCGGCGTTACTACTGCTGTTGGTACTGGTATATCGAATGCGATTACTGCGACAATGGGAACCATTCAGGGAGCAATAGACTCCCTTTATAGCAACGTTGCATCCGCAATCAACACGGCTTTTTCGGCAGGATTTTCTACCACGACTACTGTCACAATTACGGCAAATTACAGGCTAGCGAATCCATCAGCCACAATTAGTTTTTCTGGAGGAGGATCCGGAACAGCTACGGTTAGCGGAAGCATTTCGAGTCATGCAAACGGCGGTTTTGCTTATGGTCCGGAGCTTACGTGGTGGGGCGAGGATGGACCTGAGGTAATCATTCCGCTTGGGAGCAAAAGGAGACAGCGAGGCTTGGAACTGTGGGCGCAGGCCGGAGAAATGCTCGGCGTTGGAAAGCACGCTGATGGAGGCTTTATTGGCTCCTCTGGTTCTTCCGATAAAAATATATGGGAGAATACAGAAAGCCTTTCAGAGCCAATATCAGAGAGCGACAGCGGCACTTCTGATGTTTCGACCGTCATAGAAAGCGAGAGAAACTCGGATACAAAAGAAGTCAACCTTAGCGTGACTGTAAATCCGCAGTTCGTAATCTCCTCAACCAGCCAGAGAGAAGATGATATCCTGCAAATTATTAAGATGCACATGAAGGAACTGGCAGATGACCTCGGTGGCGAGCTCGCTGATCGCTTGGGCGAGGTGTTCTCAAACATGCCAGTAAGTAGTTAAGGGAGGCGCTTTATGGATGTTATTTTAACCGAAGTTGAAAACGGTAAAAGTAAATTTATTTTTCCTAGCCTCCCGGAGGAGGTAAAGGGAACAAACCGGACCAATTATCAGTCTTACGATATTCTGTCCTATGGAGAGGTAAAAATTCCGAAGGGGATGAAGCTTACAGAGATTTCATTTGACGGCATATTTTTTGGGGAATCGAAAAGGAATGAGTCCATTGTAAAACAATGGATTAAGCCAGCAGAGTGTGAAAAAATTCTGAAAAACTGGCAAGAAAAAGGAACTGTTCTGCGGCTGATGGTCACTGAAACCAATATCAATATTGATGTTACGATTAGCAGTTTTGAATGTACTGACTATGGAGGATATGGAAACAAGAAGTATTCGGTGGAATTTGTACAGTATAGATCGCTGAAAGTTTATACGACAGATGAGTTGAAAATTGTAAAGTTCGTGAAAAAGACAGTGACGAGACCGGCGGCTGCCGCTCCGTCCAATAAAGGAAGCTACACTATACGATCTAGAGATACGTTGTGGGCCATTGCCCGAAAATTTTACGGTGGCTCTGGATCAAACTGGACCAAAATATATAGTGCAAACAAATCGACCATTGAGGCCGCCGCCAGAAGATACGGGAAATCGAGCAGTGACAATGGACACTGGATTTACCCCGGAACTGTTTTGGTTATCCCGAACTAGAAAGGAGGCGGACAATTGATCGATTTGTCAAAAATCCGATACCGATTTGTCATTATGGACGAAAAGGGAAATCAGTACAATATAAAAGATTATGTGGAAAATCTCGGGTGGGAGCAAGGGGAAGACGAACTCTCCACCCGGATTTCATTCACAACTAAAAATGAAAAATCATCAAAAGAAGTGTTTTCGGATATAGCGAAACTCGGATGCTTAGTCGGTATATTCGCCTCTGATGGCGTTACAGATGACGAGGTGGCCAGAGGAAACATTATAGATTGGAAACCGGCATATTCTTCAGATGCGTATAAGTTCGATGGTAAATGCTATGACAATTTATATAATCTGCAAGAGAGTCAGGACAACATTTACTATCCCGCCGGTACCGGCACAAAATCTGCTGTAACGAAGATATTCGATGACTGGGAAATCCCACTTGGTTCATATGAAGGCCCGAATGAAACACACGCAAAATTGACTTTTAAGTCACAAGATCTTGCGAATGTAATTACGGAAATACTGGACGATGCCTACAAAAAAGGCGGCGTGAAGTGTGTCGTGCAGGATAGGAAGGGTAAAGCATATGTGGTTCCGTATGCAAACAACAAGACTGTATATCATTTTGCAGCTGAAAATGTAGTTACGGCCACACATAAGAGAAGCACAGCCGGTATGATTACGCGAGTAAAGGTGATTGGGCAGGAAGACGATGACGGAAAAAGCTCGGTCGAGGCTGTGTTGAATGGAAACACAAAATATGGTGTTCGGCAGAAAATTGTTCGAAGAGGTACTGATGAAAGCCTTGAGGATGCGAAGACATCGGCGCAGACGATTCTTGATGAAGAAGGAGAGGTTCAGGAAGAAATGACTGTAAAAGCGCCGGATATCCCATGGGTGAGAAAAGGAGACCTGGTCCATGTTTCGGTTGGGACTATGAATGCATACTACTATGTTATCGGGATAAGACATGATGTGGATAGTCGCAGCATGACACTGGATCTTCATATACCGTTCAAAGAATATGAGAAGAAAGCACAGCAGACAGTACAGAAAAAGTCTTACAACGTAGGTGATATTGTGAATTTTCACGGAGGAACACATTACGTCAGTTCTTATGCCGGATCTCGAGGATACAACGCAAGAGCCGGACGCGCAAAAATAACCATTAAGAACGGTTCTGGAAAGGCTCATCCATGGCACTTGATACATGTGGATAGCTCAAGCAATGTATATGGATGGGTGGACGACGGCACATTTGATTAAGGAGGGATGAATATGGCGTTTGATGGACATGCTGGGGCAAACAAACTGGCAAGGACACTACACAAAAGAATGAAAAGCATGTCGGACTCTCCTCTTGTTCTTGATTTTGGGAAAATAGAGTCTGACTATGGGCTGACCACGAATACCTTTCCGGTAAAAATACCAAAAGGAGATTATACGGTGTGCCGACATGTGACAGGCATATCTCTTGGAACTTCTGGTGGCAGTCATGGCGGTCATGAATATGGAGATGGTTCCCATTCACATTCTATACAGGTCCCCGGATTATCCCCTGGAAATCATGTGCTTGTTGCATGGGTACAGAATGAAGCTGTAGTCATCGATGTAATCAATTAGGGGAGGTGGAAACATGGACGAAGACAATACACTATTTCCTGTGGAAGAATCACCTGAATTTATCGATGACGGAGATCAGCTGGATAGGGATTACCATTATACGGTTGCGTGGGATGTTGATAAGCAGGATTTTATCCTAAACGGAAAAGGACAGATGGAACGGTGCGATGGAGTGGAAGGATATAAAGTGTGGTGTTGTAAAATGGCTCTCACACAGAGATATGCCTGTGCTGCCTATCCGGACGAAATAGGCACTGAACTGGATGAGGCCTTGGCAGAGGATAGCGAAAAGGCGGTTGAGTCTGCGATAGAGAGAACAATATCAGAGGCGCTGTTGGTGAATCCTAGGACGGAATATGTAAGAAATTTTGAATTTTCATGGTCCGGAGAAGCTGTAAGCGTCTCATTTACTGTAAAGGGAGTGGATACTGATGAATTCAATGTTTCTATTTGATGATGGGAGGTGAGAAGTGTGAGTTACGAATTTACTCCGCCGGAATTTGTCGATGGAGCTGAGCCGGAAGAAATACAGCAGCGCATGATGGATGCGCTTCCGGATGGAATAGATGATATGCCGGGCGGATTTCCGTATGATTTTACAATGCCAACAGCAATAGAGAAATCGGAACTGATCCAGTTCCATCTTGTGCGAACGCTGATGCTAATGTTTCCGCAATACGCATGGGGAGAATGGCTTGATTTGCATGCGGCGGCGGCAGGCATAGAACGCAGGCCGGCTGGGTACGCCAGCGGATCAGTTACGGTTGCTGGAGATGCGGGCACTGTTATTCCGAAGGGAGCGATATTCTGCACAGAAGCAACCGACTCAACGCCTGCGCTCGAATATGCTGCTGACTCGATGGTTATCATACCGGAGTCTGGCAGTGTGGTTGTTGAAGTTACGGCCGTTGAATCCGGAAGGGAGTCGAACACAAAAAAGAATACGGTCGTATTCGCCTTGACGAGTATAAAGGGGCTGTCCACCGTAAACAATCCGGAGGATATTACTGGAGGTACGGATGTTGAAAGCGATGAAGATCTTCTGGAACGTATTGAAGAAGAAAATTTCAGAGACGGAGCAACATTTATTGGAAATGATTCAGACTACATACGGTGGGCAAAAGAGGTTGTTGGAGTAGGTGATTGCATCGTTGTTCCAACGTGGAATGGACCAGGAACTGTAAAATTGATTATTGTAGACTCTAATGGCGAGCCAGCAAATGCCAGGCTGATAGAGGCTGTGTACGATCACATCGTATCTCCAAATGATAGATCACTGCGACTTCTTCCTACCGCATGTGCGGAATTGACAGTTGAAGCTGCGACAACAAAGAAAATATCTTATACTTGCACAGGTCTTGTATATGACGATACTACTGATATTCCTACAATCGTAAGCCAGTTCAAGGAGCTGGTGATGCAGGAATATTCAGAAGCGAAGGTAGACGGGGTTCTGGTTTACAATCAGGTCCGTCCGCTTATAACGGACATCCCTGGAGTGTCAGATTTCGACACATTCTTAATGAATGGGGCGGAGGAAAACATTACGCTTGCGAATGATGAGTACGCGACAACAGATCAGGTTGAATTTAGTTAAAAGGGAGGGGATGCAATGAATATTGAAAACTTTCCCACATCTGAATCTGCAAAACGAATGATGGGATATATAACCGGAAATGGTTTTTACGACAAGTCCTATGTCGGAAAATGGATATTCCAGGTTATGGGAATAGAGATGGATGAGGCCCGCCGGATTATCGAAGATGAATTGCCATATCAAGCATTCCCGGAAACAGCAACGTGGGGGCTCCGATACCATGAAGAAAAATTCGGACTTCCAATCAGGGAAAATTTGAGCGTAGAAGAACGACGCAGGCTTATTCTTGATCGGCGAGATACAAAAGCTCCAATAACTCCATGGAGATTGGAAAAGATGGTAAACAGCGTTCTTGGATGTGATGTGAAAGTTGTTGATATCCATGAACCGGGAAATAAGATATCGCACCCGAATACATTCATCGTATATCTCGAAGGTGAAGGAGTGTTCAGTCTACAGAAAGGGATTGATAAGATCAATGATGCAAAGCAGTCCCATACGTCATATGAGCTGCATGTTCGCTTGGCTGTTTTCGTTCTGGTTGAGAATATCCTGTTTAATCGTATGACTGTTCGTCTTCCTGTTACGTGGTGGGGTGCTACATGGGATGGAGAGCATCTTTTTGATGGAAGCATCTATTTCAATGCTAGGCAACCACCGTATTTCTACATGACGGTACCGTTTCGAGTTCCGAATGTTATCAAAATTGAGAACCTTCTGATTTCGCACAGGGTACCAAAAATAAGTGAATACGGCAATCTTATGGTAAAAATAGTTCATCGGATTCCTATCACATGGTGGGGGGCATCTTTTGATGGTAGGTACCTTTTTGACGGAGAGGCGCTTCTAAATGCGGTTCGTCCACCAGATTTTAGGGCTGTCACATATAATCTTGACGCCGATCATACGGAGGGTGTGCTGTTTGAACACGCAAAGATTTCGGCCGTAGAAATAAAAAATGAGAATGAATGCAAGATCAGGGATGTCCATAGAGCATCTTTTCTGTGGACAGACTATGTGATTACTTTTGATGGAGAGCTATCGTTTGATGGTAATGAAACATTTTCGCAAGAGTCGCCACCCAAGATAGCATCTATCACACACCGAATGGATGCTGAGAACGTGGAGGACTTTGGCGTAGTGCTATACATACCGTCTAAGGCTGTGCGCTTTAACGGTGCACTGAATTTCGATGGCGCAAATGATTTCAATTCAGGAAGGGAGGACCTGTAATGGCAGGAACTACAGTAACAACAAAAGCAAAGAAAAAAATGTTAGAGGCGAGAGCCGGGATAGCTCCGCTGAGTAAAATTGTCGGTATGGCTTTCGGTACCGGCGGGGTAAACGGATCAGACGAAATTGTCCCACACTCCCCGGACCAGAACGCTCTGCATAATGAAGCGTTTCGGAAATCTGTAGATGGATACGAAGTAATATCCGATACATGCATCCGATATAAATGCACTCTGTCCGAAACCGAATTGGCCAACACATACATTTCCGAGATAGGAATTTATGATGCGGACGGCGATATGGTGGCCATGAAGGCGTTTATGAAAAAAGGGAAGGACGCTGACATGGAGGTTGTGTTTGAGTGCGACGACACGTTCTAACGGATTTCGATATTTTGCAACATGTTAAACACTTTTTTTAGATAAATATTATCATATGGAGGTAGAATATGGCGAATTTTGATATATCTGGCGCCAGATTTAATGACCAGCTTCGCATGCTTGAAACGACGGATCCGGTACATGCGGATCTCATAAATTCCATGTTCGGGCAGCTCATTAAGAATGATGTGGCAATGCGGGATGCAGTAAGTGTCTTTGCCAAATCAAAAAACGAGCAGGCTTTGTTCCTACTTAACTTGAGAAGAACAGGGAAACGATACGGCGTCCATTTCGATGCGTTCACAACAAGCCCGTCTCCGGCAGGAACGAGACTTTATGATGCCGTAGGAAAAGTGGCCACTCCGTCCACGGACTCGGTTAGAGGAGTGAATGATTTTGAAGGAGAGAGCGTGTTCTATGGACTGGAAGTGAATGGACACGTCGATGAAGAAGGAGAATTTGTTGTTGAGTATATCAAAGGAATTGATAATGAATTCTCGAGAACGGATAAAGATGTTTATGTTCTGTTTCTTACGCAGTGGATTGATATGCAGGTGGATGCAAATGGAGAGAATATTATTCTTTCCGATGAAAATCACCCAGGAACTTTCCCGGAAGCAGCGGCTATACGTCCGGATGGAACAGTAAGACCATTTGTTCCGATTGCAAAGTATATGGCGTGGGATGACGACTCTGGAATTCCGCATTCTATGAGCGGCAAAACCGTAAACCATAATCAAAGTCACAATAGCATGATTACTCGTTTCCGCAAAAAAGGAACGCAGTACTGCGGAACAACGGCCCAGGACAAGGCTCATCTGGACAACCTGTTCATGGTGGCATTTGCGACTAGGCATACACAGTCGATTATGACGGGATGTACATCGTACTATTATCAGTACAAGGCGAGTGTGCAGGAGGCTGATGTAGAGAGGATCATTATTGCTAAATCACAGGCAGCAAACTTGGTTGTGGGATCAATTGTGTCGATAGGGAATGCAACTACGTTGTCGGAAGGAAGCCCAAACATCGATCGAGGAAATTCTGGAATGCACGCTAAAGCAAACAGAGTGGTTATAACAGCTATCGAGGATTACGATGGTAGCAATAGCGCTGTTTATGTGGATAATGGAGGAACTAAGTTTTCGACAGCATCCACAATGATTAATGACAGTGTTGAAAGCCCGACCTATATTTCAACGATGCCATGGAGAACAGGCACCTGTGACGACGTACTTGGTTCGTGCGGATCTCCGGTTAGCAATACCAACAGCAAGTATCCATACATCCTCTTCGGTGTTGAAATGTTCCTCGGCTTCTATGAAGTTATCAGCAATGTGATCATGAAGATTACAGATCACGTGATGACTCCGCAGATTTGCTACGACTGCACGAAGTTGGCCACATCGGTAACGGAAGACTATGTAGCGGTTGGCTATTCGGTCGCGGATACGGATTCTACATGGAAATATATCAGTAAGCTTGGATACGATCCTGACAATCCGTGTGTTAGACACGGCGTAGAAGTAAATGCGTCCAGTTCAACAGGATACGCGGATGGACAGTACACCAATGATCTTGATGAAACTTCCGATACAACGAGAGAGTGGCTTTCCGGCGGCACCCTGTCCGGCGGGACTCGCGCGGGCCGGTTCTGCGCGGACCTGAACACCGCCCTCTCCGGCGCGTACTGGAGCTGCGCCGCCCGTCTTTCTGCTTCTGGACGGTGCGCCCAGAGCGTAGCGTAGGCGTGCCGTTGGGGGTGAATTGCGAAGCAAGAGGGGATCTCCCCTCAAAATTACTATAAATAAAATAAGGACTCACACTGCTATTGGCTAGGCTTTCCGGCGGCAACCTGAACAACGGGACTAACGCGGGCCGGTTCTACGCGAACCTGAACAACGCCCTCTCCAACGCGAACTGGAACTACGCCGCCCGTATTTCTGATATGGTGTTTTGCGGTGGGTTTCGCCGCCCTTGAGGCGGCCCGATTTTCGGCTTGGGCGGAATGCCCGAAATTTCTTGAACCAGCATCAGCTCCGGTTAAAACTGGAGCTGGCCATGCGACGGAAGTGGGCGCATGAGGGGGTTAGTAGTAAAACCGAAAGCCTTTGAATACAGAAAGAAAGAGGTCTGGATTTTTTGAAAACTTATTGTAAGAGAAAGGACATATCGAACATCGATTTTGTCAAGAATTGCATAACACCTTTCCTGCACGAACGCTTGGATAAAAGTAATGTTGCTAAATTATTTGCATATTACAATGGGATCAGTAACACAAAATCAAGAAAGAATATTGACACATTTCCGGAATATGTATCTGATACCATTGATAAAATTGCTGAAAGTATTTCCGAAAGTTTAAAAAGCAGGACCGTTGTTGAACACGTAATCTCCGTGACACCGAATGAAGCTATTGTTACATATAGGGAAATTGTGGATGGGATCAGCGGAAAACATCGGGAACTCGGACTTGAAAAGCTGATATTTCAACTTTACGAAGTGATAGCGAGAGAAGCCTGTCAGGAAATGTTTGATGCAAAAATAGGAGAATTTCAAGTTTCATCAATACCTGGAAAGGGGCAATCTTACGGGAAAAAGTATATAAAAAAATGGATCTCTGGCGATCCCGATGGAACAAAGTTCTGTGCGAAAGCGGATGTCAAAAAATGCTATCCAAGCATACCGCACAACCGACTGAAGGAACTTCTCCACAGGGATCTAAGGAAGTCAGAAGGATTATTATACTTGCTTGATTCGATCATATATTTATATGACTGCGCAAACCTGCAGCTTGGCCGCCCCGAACTTTGCGGAAAAGGCATCTTGATAGGATCTCCGCTGTCAAAAGATCTGAACAATTATTATATGTCGTATCTGTACCATTACATTTATGAGCAGCTCGCAATAACAACTGTACGCCGCGGAAAAGAGAAACGCACTCGCCTTGTATCGCATGCCATGATTTATGCGGATGACATTGTTGTGTTTGGAGGTAACAAAAAGCACTTGCACCAGGCGATGAGGCTCATTATTGAGTTCACAAAGAATTTTCTCGGTCTTGAAGTTAAGTCAACATGGGAGAAATTCCTTGTGAGTTATAATAATTCGTCTGGAAAATCAAAAGGTAGAAACCTTGATTTTATGGGGTTTGTTTTTCGTGGATGCGAGGCATTTTACAGAGAGTACGGAAAGGTAAAGAAACGGCTTAAAAAAGTCATTGTTACAGTGAGAGACACTATCTTTTTGAGGGCGAGACGAAAGTTTTACTTATTTATAAAGCTTATCCGATCAAAAACAATGGTGACAAAGCATAAAGCGATGTCTCTTCTTGCGTACAATGGATGGATCAAAAATAGTGATTCTCACATATTCCAGGAGAAAGAGCACTGGAAGGAGATACTAAACATTGCAAAGCGCATAGTCAGTAGATATGAAAAAGGGAAACCTTACGAAACTGAAAAATATTATAAGAAAGTGAGGAAGATATATGCATAAAACGAATAGTCCTACAACGCAGGGCAGAATTACATATGTAGAGCTGCCGGACGGATCAGTGGATGTTTGGATCCGTAAGAATGAGCAGAAATTGCCAGATACAGAAGAAGGCCCTGCTGGATTTGAAGCGGATGAAATTTATTTTAAATTATCCTCTGCAGATGTTGCATCTAAGGAAGAAATTGAAACGGATATTGATTTCTGGTTTGAGAATCTGGAAAGTATGCAGGAAGGGGAAATTTCAGACTTCCTGTCAAAAGAAAATTACCGTACAAAGATTCGCGCCGCCCTTTCGGCAGCCTGTGAACAGACGATAGTTTCAGGTGTTGATGTAGAATTGTCTGTAGGAACTGAACATTTCAGTCTTACACAGAATGATCAGATCAATTTGTTCGGTAAGCAGGCGCAGTTGGCGTCAGGTGCCGAACAGCTTGAATACCATCAAGACCAAACTCCTTGCAAATATTATTCGGCAGAAGATATGCAGAAGATCATCGCGAAGGCTATGGCATGGGTATCGTATCATACAACGTATTGCAACAGTGCGTTTACATGGCTTGAATCCTGCGAGAAAGCTTCGGATATGGATGCTGTTCAATATGGCGCTGATATTCCAGATGAATATTGCTCGGAGGTATACAAAGACTACAAGAAAACAATGGAGGAGTAAGATGAAGAAGGGTTTAAAAGTGTTTTTTAAATACCTCTTTCTTTTTTTGATTGGTGGAGCCATCTACGTAATCATTGAGCTTGTATGCCGCGGCAGAAGCCATTGGACTATGGCTGTTGTTGGAGGGATATGTTTTGTCCTTTGCGGGCTTCTAAATGAGATATTCACATGGAAATCTACGATATGGTTTCAAATGTTGATTTGCAGCCTGATTATTACGGCAGTAGAATTTGTAAGCGGTCTGATTTTGAATATCCATTATGGACTTGCAATCTGGGATTACAGTAATCTTCCATTTAATATCCTGGGACAGATATGTCTTCCGTTTACTGTTCTTTGGTTTTTAATATCAGCTCCGGCTATAGTTCTGGATGATTATTTGCGGTATTGGTTCTTTGGGGAAGAAAAACCACACTATATAATCAAAATTGGAGGAAAACCAAATGCATGGAACTGATCAAGGATTTCTTGAAGTTCTTGACACATATATGGACATGGTTGAGAAACAGGAAGAAATCATATACCGTTTGTCAAAGATTGTGAAAAGACAGGCATACGAAATTGCCCACATGAAAAATATTTGTGGGTTTTCCGGAGAAAAGACGCCGGATGAAATAGAGGAAGATCGTCTTGCACAAGAAGCCTTGGCAAAATATGAAGAATTAAAAAATATGGATTAAAGAGCTTCTGGCTCGTTATGTATTGGAAAAGATCGGGAAACCGGTCTTTTTTTGTTGGAAAGAGGTGTAGATTATGAATCCAATAAGAGCAGAACCGAAGAAAAGATCGACCGGAACATGCAAAACCTGACAGGAGAAAGAATAATGATAGAACATTTTATACAGTCTTTCGGGAATTTCAGTATTGGACAGACAGTAATTGTCATTTCGGCGATTGTTTTTCTAGTGAAGGTATACAAAAAAGTCACAACTTATATATCAAAAAAGGCACTCGATGAAAAGGAAAAAAACGACCAGATCCAGAAGCTTATCGATCAGGCAAAGCAGTATCCGGTATGGCATCAGCAGAGTATCGACATACGGGAAAATCTAAATGAGCTGATCAGTAATCTTGATAAAAAGATGGACAAATTGCAATGTTCATCCGATCAGGGCATGGCCTACACATGGAGATATAGAATCCTTCGCTTTGATGACGAAATCCGTCACGGAGAAAAACACAGCAAGGAGCATTTCGACCAGATAATCGAGGATATTGACAAGTACGAAGATTATTGCAGAGATCATCCTAAATTCCCGAACAACAAAGTGGTATTCGCAATTAGAAACATAAAAAACGTGTATCAAAAGTGTACGGATGAAGGCACTTTTTTATAAGGAGGAGCATTTATGGAATTATTAGAATTTTTCAAGCAGATCCCATTACCGATCTTGATTGTCGTCATTGCAATTCTGTTAATAGTGACAATCGTAGTTGTTATTCAATACATCAAGCAGAAAGGCCTTAATGGAATCAGAGAAGATGTTTATCAGCTCATCTTAAGAGCTGAACACATGTATAATGAATCTGGAGCCGGAAAACAAAAATTTGATTGGGTTATTCAGCAGGCGAGAGGGCTCCTTCCGAAATGGCTGCAGATGCTTGTGCCGGAAAGCGTATTGAAAAACTTAGTACAGAAATGGTTTGATGGAGTTAAAGATCTTTTGGATGATGGTAAAGTAAATAATTCCCAGAAATAACAAATAAAAGGCGTATGCGTATCAGATATTGGTTCGCATGCGCCTTTTGGATTGGAGCAAAGATGACAGAAAAAGAATTTATTGAGAAGATCGGTTCTCTTGCGGCTCAGGATATGAAGGTAAGCGGAGTACTGGCTTCTATTACGGTAGCTCAGGCTTGTCTGGAGTCTGGATACGGTAGCACAGAACTTGCAGTCAATGCAAATAACCTGTTCGGGATGAAGTGTTCCCTTTCAGGGAATACATGGGCTTCTGTGTGGGATGGAGTGAGCAAATATACAAAGCAGACCAAAGAACAGGACAAGAATGGGAACGAGTACACCGTAACGGCAGATTTCCGTAAATATCCGGATATTCTCACGAGCATCAAAGATCATTCGTGCTATCTGAATGGCGCGATGAACGGGAGCAAGAAAAGATACGAAGGGCTTTCCGGCGAAAAGGATTACCGGAAGGCGGCAGAACTAATCAAGGCTGGTGGATATGCCACAGACGTTGCGTATGTGGACAAGCTTTGCAGCCTGATTGAAAGATGGAATTTAACTCAGTATGACAAGGAGGATGCAGGTATGAGTAACAGTAGTTTAGTGAATTGCACAGTAAAAAGCCCGAACCACAGTGGAGCCAGGACTCACTCAATTGACCGGATCGCGCCACATTGTGTCGTTGGGCAGCTTTCAGCGGAATCTATTGGAGGATGTTTCGACAGTTCCAATGTTCAGGCATCCTGCAATTATGGCATTGGGAAAGATGGAAGAGTCGTGCTTGTTGTGGATGAATGGAACAGAAGTTGGTGTTCTTCCAGCAATGCCAATGACCAGAGGGCGGTAACAATCGAGTGCGCCAGCGATATGACTGCTCCGTATGCTATGACGAATGAAGTGTACGAGAAGCTGATCTCCCTGTGCGTTGATATCTGCCGGAGGAATGGCAAGACGAAACTTCTATGGTTTAATGACAAGAATACTGCTCTGAATTACAGTCCGAAATCCAACGAGATGGTGCTGACAGTTCACCGCTGGTTTGCGAATAAATCTTGTCCGGGAGACTGGCTGTATTCAAGACTGGGAGATGTGGCGAACCGTGTTACCGCACAGTTGAGTGGGAGTTCCGGCGGAGGAACAACAGGCGGTGGAAACACAAGCGGAGGCTCAGGAAGTTACAAAACAGGAATGTACAAAGTCAATGTCGGAGATCTCAACATCCGTAAAGGGCCTGGAACAAACTACGGCATCAACGGTGTTATTACCGACAAAGGGACTTACACAATTACTGAAATCCAGAACGGTTCCTGGGGTAAACTCAAGTCAGGCGCTGGCTGGATTAACATCAGCACATCCTACTGTTCCTATGTTGGAGCCGCATCAGGGGGATCAAATTCTACTGACGGTGGCAGTACTTCTGGTTCTTCTTATAAGACCGGAACGTACAAGGTTGATGTTGCGGAACTCAATATTCGCAAAGGTCCTGGAACCAATTACGGAACGAATGGTTCTATCAAAGATAAAGGTGTGTACACAATCACGGAGATTCAGAACGGCTCATGGGGAAAATTGAAGTCCGGAGCAGGGTGGATCAATGTTGATAAGGCATACTGCACCTACAAAGGGGCAGCGGCATCCTCCGGAGGAGGTTCTTCCTCATCTGGAAGTTTCCAGGTGCAGGTCAGCATTTCCGATCTGTATATCAGGAAAGGTCCTGGGACAAACTACGGGAAGAATGGATTCTGCCCGAAGGGTGTTTACACCATCGTTGAAACAAAAAGTGCCGGTGGATATACCTGGGGCCGCTTAAAGAGTGGAGCGGGATGGATTGCGCTGGAGTATGTTAAAAGAATATAATTCTTTTATTCGCCAAAACCCCATAACCTAATTTGATATAATATATCATTTTCCACTATGAATTACCATAATATGGTAGATTATAGCGGAAGGAGCAATGGCGAATGATAAAGATTTTACTGTCGAAAAAGCTTGGCGAGTTGCGGCTGACGCAGGCGGATCTTGCTCGAGCTACCGGAATACGTCCTAATACAATCAATGAGTTGTACCACGAACTTGCGGACCGAGTGAACCTTGAGCATTTAGATCTTATCTGTGAAGCATTGGACTGCGAGTTAGATGAATTGATTGTAAGGATCCCGAACAGAGAATCTAACATTACTCACACAAGGCGCGGTAATCAAAAAGCGCAGAACAAGTGTCGCTGCAACGGCATTAGTGAATGAGAAAGGAGAGGCATTACACCCTCTCCTTTTTCATTTCTTCCATATTTTTTGATAGTGAATTTTTGAGAAAAGAACAATCCAAATCGAAATCTCTATAACCTTGATATATAGTTCCGATATATCGACTGGATGGACATCCTGGTTTTGCGCCTTTAAACATAATATAAACCATTGCTTTTATCCTAGAACCATTATTCAGAGTGACATATACATTTTGTTTTGAATAAAATCTAGGATATCCTTCATACAAGTCCAGACTCTTTTCGTCTGATTCTTGGATATCCCATATAGCGACAGGTACTCGCTTCCCTTTCTTTCTACGTATCGTGGCATATGCTCCTGTTTTGCTTCCACGGTATATTAATTCCCAATTCTCCAGATAGCCGGTATATACCGGCTTTGCATCTGGACATCTGTGGCTCATTTGCTTCTTATTCAAATTACTTCCGTAAGCTACATATAATTTCATATTTAAATTCCTCCTATATTAAGCCGCTACTGATGCAGCGTTTTCTTTCAACTGTTTCATCATGTGAAGTCTACATGTTTTAAATTCATCCCCATACAATCCAAGTCGATTTGTTAAGATGTGGTACATCAAAGTCACTTTCTTATCTGCAGAGTATCCGGAAACACTTCTGAATACAATTTTGTCGTTGGATTCTATTGCCCATGCAGACATGGCGAGACAAAACTGAATATATGCTTTTATTCGTCCGGCGTGCAATGTACTGTTGAAAAGTCTGAATTCCACGGTTCCTTTTGAGAAAAAACTATGAAGATTAAGTGCGTGGTACCTTGTTTCGTTGTAATGGTTGTGGTTTACGCCACCCCAATAGTTATCATTCGCCTCACTGTACCAAATTTGTTCTGCCTTATCTTTTGTGAGATTAGATTCTTTTTTCATGGTATCGTAAAGTTTCTTACAGATTGGTCTGCACCAGCGATCTTTTCTGGCTCCGATGTTCAATGCTTCGTATATAATTTCCTGTCTTGAGAGCATGAAGTTTACCATTCTGCGAAGTGATGTAGCTGTATGATTTGCTCCATCAATATGAATGTGAATGCCGCAACTGCTATGAGGCACTCCGCCAATCTCTTTGAACTTTCGGATGATGTTCTGTAATGTCTCGATGTCTTCGTATTTGAGCGGCGGAGTAACAAATTCGACTCTATATTCATCTGGATTTGCAGATCCTACATTCATCTTTGGGGAAATGGAACTATCTCTCATTACTTTCCAAGTTCTTCTTTGCGAATCTTTTATAGTTCTTGTGTAATATGCGTCTCTTCTTGGACCGGAAATCGTTCCTCCAACGACTTCCTGAACGGCTCTTGCGGCCATCTCTCTTGTTATCCCAGTGAATTCAACCTCAACACCAAATCTCTGTTTTTTTAAAAGTTCTGACATGTTTTTTCCTCCTTATTCATTCGCCGTCTACGAATGTATGTTCTTGTTTTTGTGGTTGTATATTAACATATGTACACGTCTTGTCAATACATTTTCGGAAATTATTTCTTTAAATACAGAAATAAAATTGACAAAAACAGAAAAATATCCTATAATAAGGAAAAAGAAGAGAAGGAGGGATAGTTATGATTTCGTACAATCCTTTGTGGAAAACCTTGATAGATAAGAATATGAAGAAAATGGACCTAAAGGAACTGGCTGGAATAAGCAATACAACTTTGGCAAAGCTTGGAAAAAATTGCAATGTAAGCACAGAGATCATATGGAGAATCTGCGTGGCGCTTGATTGCGATATTGATGATGTAATGGAGATTGACAGGAGAGACACGTTAGAATAATATTGTATATATGAAGGTGAAGAGATATGTATAAAATAGTTGGACGTCTGATAGGGGGAGAGCCAACTACAGATGGAATTGGCATAAAAGAAATAGAAAAGACGTATAAAGCCAAGTGTAAATTTACTCTTATTATAAAATTCCTTTATGCTAAATTTTTCTATGATTGGGTAAAAGTAGAAGAATACAAAGAATAAAAAAACAATATTCATCTGTGATGTTATTTTGATGTTCATATATTTGTGTAATAATTGTAATATATAATATGGAAGAAAAGTATAAAAAAATATGTAGTATATGTATATGAACAAACAGAAAAAGCACTGATAAATCTTGAGTTTGAGTAGCTTGAAAAATCGCGGAAAAGCCCATAAATAAAGGCTTTGCGGGGTGTCGAAAAGACCAAATGGAGTGCAAATGGAGTTTAAAAATTATTTTTTTCTCTTGTTTATATTCCAGATTCACCTGCAAATTTCGTGAAATCGGTTATTCTCATAAAATAAAATTAGAGTAAATATGAAGAACAGTTTGTTTTGATTGAAGTGATTTTCGTCAAGGCAGACTGTTTTTTTGTTGCCTGCATTTAGAAAACAGATACCACAGAAAGGTTCTTTACTTTCGATGAGCTTAAACTCCATGACACAGTAATCACACTGATGGAGAATTAAAAAACAAGAAAATTTGATAAATTTCGGAAAATGATGTCCGATTTTGCATCTGCCAGTACAGAGTATATGAAGAGATAAATATTCAAAACACAGGAGGTACTGATTATGCAGAATAAATTATTTTTAAAGGCAGCCGATATATGTGAACTTCTGGAAGTAAAACAGACATCGGCTTATGAAATCATCGGAAATCTGAACAAGGAACTGGAAGAACAGGGCTACCTGACGCTTAGAGGAAAAGTTCCGACAAAGTATTTTGTGAAGCGTTTCTACGGAGTAGAAGATACTTGTGAGATTCCACAGGAAGAGGGAAAGGAATGGTTTCATGCGTAAGAGAAAAATGTATTTATCAGTGGAAGACATTGCAGAACTCTTTGGATTATCAGTTTCGTTTGCTTACCGGGTAGTGGAAAGAATGAATGCCGATCTGGCAAGCAAGAACTATTATGTGATTCTCGGTCGGGTGCCAACCCGCTATGTAGAGGACAAGATCTATGGTCTGGAACATGTTGAGCAGTATTTGAAGGAGGATAAAGCGGTATGAGTATGATGCAGGAAAAAATGTATATGGATGTGGATGATGTGTGTGCAATTCTTGGAGTTTCAAAAACTTATGCATATAGTCTGATGCGAGAATACAACAAAGAATTGAAGGCAAAAGGCTATATTGTAGTAGCTGGAAAAATCTCTACGAAATTCCTGGCAGAAAAGATTTATGGCATGAAAGTCGAGGATTAGCAATGGGGGTTTACAAAGAAGGAAAAAACTGGAAAGTACAGGTCTATTACAAAGACTGGCAGGGAAATCGGAAAAGAAAACAGAAAAGAGGATTCAGGACCAAGGGTGAAGCTAAGGAATGGGAAAGAGATTTCCTGCAACAGCAGAGCCAGGGTGTGGATATTGAATTTGGAAATTTTCTGGAGATTTATTACAAAGATATGGATGTCCGTCTCAGAGAAAACACTATGTACACGAAGCGATATATTATTGACCTGAAAATCAAGCCTTATTTTGAAAAGAAGATTCTCAGTGAAATTACGGTGGCAGACGTCCGTGCATGGCAGAATGAGTTGCTGACGTATAAGGATAAGAATGGAAAAGGATATTCTCCTACTTATCTGAAAACAGTGAACTGCCAGCTGACTGCAATCTTCAATTATGCAATGCGGTATTATAACCTGCAGGATAATCCCTGCAGGAAGGCAGGAGCGATTGGCAAGAGTAAAGGAGAACCGAAGGACTTCTGGATGCAGGAAGAGTTCAATGCTTTTCTGGAGACAGTAAGTGATAAGCCGGAGACAAGAATGGCGTTTCTTTTGTTGTACTGGACCGGAATGCGTATCGGTGAATTGCTTGCACTTACTTATAATGACATCAATCTTGAAGAGAAAACCATATCAATCAATAAATCTTATCAGAGACTGAAAGGAAAGGATATGATCACGCAGCCGAAAACTCCAAAGAGTATCCGTGTGATTACGATGCCGGATTTTCTTGCAGAGGAATTTCGGGAGTATTGCAGTCATTTGTATGGAATTATGAAAAAGGAAAGACTTTTTCGGTTTACCAAATCGCATATGGAACATTGTATGGCTACCGGAATCGAGCGGTCTGGTGTAAAGCGGATACGACTTCATGATCTCCGCCATTCCCATGCCAGTATGCTGGTTGATATGGGGGTGGCTCCATTGGAGATTGCAGAACGCCTTGGACATGAAAAGGTGGAAACCACGTTGAACACTTATTCACATCTGTATCCGTCTACACAGAGTAAATTAGCAGGTTTGCTAGATAAGAAACATGAGGAAGAGGAGGAATAAGCGATGGCTGGTGACAGACATGGAAAACACAACACAACGACCATTTCTTTTCGGGTGAATTCTTATGAAAAAGCAACAATTGAAGAACGAGTGAAAGTGAGCGGAATGAAAAAACAGGATTATATCGTCCGATCATGCATTTACAATCATGTATGTGTTGTTGGAAAGAAAGAAACAATTGAGATTATCCGGTCAGAAATGAAGGAAATGAGTTTGGTTTTGGAGGATGTGGCAAAAGATTTGAAGTCTGAAAAACCAGTTATTTCAGAATCGGTTCTTGATAGTATGACAGAACGGTATCTTGCATTTTTGGAAGCAGCATTATGGATGCTGAAAGGTTCAAGTTATTTATGGGAGGATAAAAAGGATGGAAGAGAAAGTAATGAAGGATTGTAAAGTGCTGGCATTGTGTTCACAAAAAGGCGGGGTTGGCAAGACAACAAGTTGCGTGAATCTGGCAGTCGGACTTGCAAAAGCAGGGAAGAAAGTGCTTGTGATTGACAATGATCCGCAGGGAAGTATGACAGCAAGTCTTGGGTATCATAACCCAGATGAATTACCAATCACACTGGCTACTATTCTGACAAAGATTGTAGAAGATGAACTATTTGAAAATACACTGGGAATTTTACATCACCAGGAAGGAATTGATTTGATTCCGGCAAACATCGAACTCTCTGGAATGGAAGTTTCACTTGTAAATATTATGAGCAGGGAACTTGTCTTAAAACAATATATAGAAAGAATGAGAGAAGAATACGACTATATATTGATTGACTGTATGCCATCACTTGGAATGCTGACGATCAATGCACTTGCCAGTGTCGATGCAGTTATTATACCTGTCCAGGCGGCTTATCTTCCTGTAAAGGGTCTAGAACAGCTGATACGGACGATAGGAAAGGTGCGAAGACAGCTTAACAAACAACTGAAAATTGGAGGTATATTGATCACAATGGTGGATAACCGAACGAACTATGCAAGAGATATATCTGATCTGATTTTTGATACATATGGAAACCAGATTAAGATTTTTCCACAGAGTATTCCATTTTCAGTACGAGCAGCTGAAATCAGTGCGGAAGGAATCAGCATATTTGAGCATGATCCAAAAGGAAAAGTAGCGGCTGCATATTGGCAGATGACACAGGAGGTGCTTTTGGATGAAAGGTAGAAGTGCATCGAAGATAAAACTGACATCTTATGATGAATTACTTGGAGGAGGAGAAGAAACGAACGATATCCAGCAGGTTTCACTTGAGCATTTACATTCTTTCGAGAACCATCCATTTCAAGTAAATGATGATGAGGCAATGGCGGAACTGGTGGAAAGTGTGAAAGAAGAGGGAATTCTTACAGCATTACTGGTACGACCGCTGGGTGATGGTGAATATGAAATCATCGCCGGTCACAGAAGGAGACATGCGGCACAACTTGCTGGTCTTAAAGAGGTTCCGGTTATTATCAGAAATATGGATCAAGATACAGCTGTCCGTGCGATGGTAGACAGCAATCTGCAGAGACCTAATATACTCCCAAGTGAAAAGGCATTTGCTTACCGTATGAAGATGGAAGCAATGAATCATCAGGGAACATCAGGCGGTATCAGTGCGAAAGACATTGGAAAGAACGCAAATGACAGTGCAAGGCAGGTGTATCGCTATATCCGGCTTACTTATCTGATGAATGACCTATTAAACGCAGTAGATCGTGATGTGATCGGATTGCAGGTAGGTGTAGAGCTTTCCTACCTTACGGTTCCAGAACAGGAGATGGTGGAGGAAGTGCATGAGAGTACCGGAAAATATCCAAGTCTGGAACAGGCAAAAAAAATAAGGCAACATCGAGAAGAAAAAACGCTGACAAAAGAGATTGTGCGGCTCCTGGTTATAGGAGAGCGTAAAAAGAAAACAACGGTAACATTAAAACAGGATGAAATTAAGAAGTATTTTCCTCCAGAGTATGATGAACAGAAGATACGGACTGTTATATGTCAGCTTTTGGAGGAATGGAGCAATCAGAATCATTGATAAGTACGAAGGGAGGGATGTGTCATGAGTATAAGAGCAACATTCCATTATTTTCAAGGAATGGAATGCGATATGTACAGTTTTTATCGTATTCCCAAACTGCTGTTTACAAGTGAATATTTTAAAAATCTCTCCTGCGAAGCAAAGGTGCTGTACGGACTGATGTTAGACCGGATGTCACTGTCCATCAAGAACCGGTGGTTTGATGAAGAGGACAGGGCATATATTTTCTTTTCGGTGGAAGAGATTATGGAAATGCTTAACTGTGGCAGGAATAAGGCTGTGAATTGTCTAAAAGAGCTGGATCAGGAAAAAGGGATTGGATTGATTGAGAAGAGGCGAATCGGACTTGGAAAAACAAATGTTATTTACGTGAAAAATTTCAGCCTGACAGAATATCCAGATGAGCCAGCAATCTTTGATTCGGAAGAAACACCGGAAAATGTAGCAGAGAGAAAAGAAAATACAGAGACAGAAATAGAAGAATATGCGAAAAAAGAGCCGGAAAAGCCCGTAAATACACAGAAGTTTGAAAAACAAACTTCAGGAAGTTTGAAAAATAAACTTCAAGAAGTTTCAAAAACAAACTTCAAGGAGTTTGAAAAACAAACTTCAAGAAGTTTAGAAAACAAACTTCAAGAAGTTTCAAAAACAAACTGTAATAATACTGAATATAATTATACTGAATTTAGTGAGAATGAATCTTATCAATATCTATCTGAACAAGAGAAAGGGAGAGATAGGATACAGGAGAGAAATGAGTATCGACAGTTAATTCATGATAATATCGAATATGAGATCCTTTGTCAGAGCTATGGAACTGGACGAGTAGAAGAGCTGGTAGAGCTGATGCTGGATGCAATATGTTCGACAAAGACATATCAACAGATCAATGGGGAAGCTGTGCCTACACAAGTGGTCAAGAGCCGTTTGCTCAAAGTCGGGTATGAACACATCCAGTATGTGTTTTTCAGTCTTGACAGGAGTACAAGCAAAGTGAAGAATATCCGGCAGTATATGCTGACGGTATTGTATAACGCTCCTGCAACAATCAATCAGTTTTATGATGCTGAAGTTCGACATGACATGTACTGGGGGAAGGATATTCCAGACAGGTAAGAACTTTGTGCCCACTGGGCACGAAGTTTAAAAAGAGATAGTCATATCTGGCAGATATGCTAAAATAACCTTGTGTCCACTGGGCACAAAGTAGGAGGAAGAATTATGTTGAGATTTATGATAAAACTGCCATTTCGAATTATTGCAGCTCCTGTTTGGCTGGTACTTGCAGCGGTGAATATTGTGCTGGTGTTCCTGGTTGGGTTATCTGCTGGATTCTGCTATCTGATAGCCGGAATCTCTGTTGTGACAGAAGTTTTGAGTATTGGGTTTGGAATCAGTACGGACTGGACAATGAAATCAGCGATTATTACGACAGTAGTGTTTGTTCTACTCCCACATATCGGTATGGGGATAGTTGCAGTAATTGAAGTTGTGAAATGTGGATTACAGGAATTTATTTTTGGATGATTGTGGAAAATATAGTGGCGCTATATGGAAAGGCAGAAATAAACAATGGAAGAATTATATAAAGTGATGGATGATTTGCTTGAGGTGGAATTTCAGATGAAAGCAGGGATGGATATTCTGAAAGAACTGGAAGAGTTTTATATGCTGGAAAAAGAAACCGAAAAATCGGATGCTAGAAAAGTAGCTGTGCTGATGAAAGGATATCTGCAGTCGATGAAGTCAAATATTCGAGAAATCATTCGTTATATTGATGACACGACACTTGAAAAATCAAATGATAAAAAGAAAGATAAACAGGAATCTGCGAGCACCATATCCGAGGAAGTGCAGGAATTTGTGAATCTGACAATTACAGAGCATATGGGGAAAGCATATTCAGAATGGAAGTTAAAGCAGGATAAAGAGCCAGTAAGTGAGATTGATAAGAAATACCAGAAATTACTGGAAACGTTATCCCAAGAACAGGAAGAAGTGATTACGGAATACTGTAATGCAATTTTTAGCAGTGGAGCAGAAACAGAAGAATTTTTCTATCGACTGGGATTAAAAGATGGACTGAATCTGAAAAATACGGTAAAATCTGTATTAGAAATGATATCATGAAATCGGAAGTTGGAGGATACACGCATGAAAATTGTAATCATTAATGGAAGTGCCAGAAAAG
>OLNN01000027.1_pt1 | contig 138464 bp, 133 predicted proteins | sample 1672141 | NCBI WGS metagenome assembly OLNN01 (sample SAMEA3136652, study PRJEB25190) | human gut metagenome | biome: human gut; feature: human-associated habitat; material: faeces | place: Austria | collected 2013
CCGAAAATTTTCTGGCCATTATCGTCTACACTTTCCAGAACGATGGCATTGGAGCCGCTGTCGAGTGTCAGAATGTGAATTTTTGCTGTAGTATCAGCCGCATGTGTGTTTTCCGGGGTGAGAAAAAGAAAAGCAGCGGCAAGGGATGCCGCGCCGATGGAAAACACGGATCTGCGGGTATGCCGGGAAAAAGGCATATCAATGGCTCCTTTCGTAACATATATCATTAAAACAAAAAGTAAAACAGCCGGGCGGAAAATAAGCGCTCGACATCACAATTATACAAAATTTCAGGGAAAAGTCAATGTTTATTAGAATTTCGATTACTTGATGAAGAATGTAACATTAAATGCGAAAGGAAGCGAAAGCCTCCCGACGCATTATTTTTTTACCCAGAAACAGAGAAAAAGGCCATACACGGCCACTTTATAAAGTCTGTATTGTGCGGTGTAGGTTGACAGGTTTTGCCGGGCTTTTAAGGCGAAAACCCGGAAGCGGTGGAGAGCAACAACGCTCTAAAAGGCTCCATGTCGTCCAACAGGTTTGCAGCTTTTAAGGTGAAAGCTGATACGGTTCGGGCCTCCCGACAAAAAGCACCCGCCGGATCGCGTGAAAGCCGGTTAAGAAACGCACGCCCAACAATGCAGATTTTACAAAGTGACCGGGTACGGCAAGGGCCCCGCAAAGGAGGTGAAAATGTGAGCGGATACAGATATTTGACATTAGCAGACAGGCAAAGGCTGGAGGCTCTCTATCTGGAAGGCGACCGTGTGCAGGATATAGCCGACCAGATCGGCGTCCATGTGGCCACTGTCTATAAGGAGCTGAAAAGAGGCGAAACCGGAGGGCTCGATCGGAACATGCGGCGAGAGTATAGCGCCACACTGGCCCAGCGCCGCCTTGCGGAGAACTTCAAAAGGCGAGGAAGGAAAGCCGACGAAGCCGATCGCTCGGATCTTGCCGAGGCCGTGAAGGCGTGACGTCGCAGAAAGGAAACCATAGACATGAAAAAAGACTTTAGATATGACGCCACCCTTTTAAGCCGTGCGTCATTCCCGGCGGTACTGGAAGCAGACGGCCGCCCTTGCATTGTAGAAATAACCGTTTACCGGCTCAATGCGGTAGCAGTCACCAGCCTTATGCTCGACGGTTTCGATCCGCTGCTGAACTTTATCGGACTGAGCCCAGACGACACATACATAACACAGCATGAAGTTGAGGACATTGTAACCGTTGCACATATCAGGAAGGAGGCAGAGGCATGGCAGCACTCAACAAAGTAGCGAGCTACTTCGCTGACGAAATCCGGGACGGGATCGCGTGGGTGATTATATGGAAAACCGGGCGCAGCTGGCACGGGTACGCTGCATGGCTGGATCCGGACACGGAAACCTTTGAGCCGGACGATCTAAAAAAGGCCCGCAAGGTTTTAGAGGAAGATCCGAACGCCGTCATGCTGAACGGCTACTACTGCGGACACTTCGGCGAGGACATGAACGCACTTGAAATCGCGGCCGGGATCCGCTGGCATTATGAAAATGGCTACAATCTGCTGAGCGACTCAACCGCGATCCCGGACAATCAGGAAACGGAACCGGCAGAGCCAGAGGAAACCATGGAGCTGACGCTGACGATCGGCCCGGATCAGGCCAAGGCGATCGCTCAGGAAGTAGTAAAGACCGTTCAGCCCGCGATCGACTACGCCGCCAAAAAGGCGCGGGAGTTTATAGACTGGGCTATTCGGGCGGCCGGGGAGTTTGCAAAAATCGCGGCTGAGTCGCTGAGCAAATTCATGGACGCCATGCTCTACTCAGTAAACACCCACCCGAAATGGTGGCACCTATATAAGCACGCCAAAAAGTACCGCGTGCGTAAAAAATACCGGAAGCGGCTCATGCAGCAGCTCATTGAGAGTCTCAGAGCTGCGCCCGATCCTCTGGAGGTGATAACGTGAGCAAGCCATACCGTGAGTGCCCGAACTGCGGCGCACATTTAGACCACGGCGAACACTGCGACTGCAAGGACAGGCAGCAGGAGCCGGATCCGGCAGCGCAGAGCGCTGGAAAGTTGGCAACCGGAAACCGGCGCGAGCCCGTACTCATGCCCGGCGCATAGGGGCACGCTACGAGGTATGCGGCGAGTGCGGGCTGGAATGGAACGTAAGCAAAGATTTAGTCCTACCGTGGTACGGCTACCGCTGCCCGCGGTGTAGGAGCAAATGGAAACGCATAGAAAGGAGCAACACATGAGAAACGAGGTTATTTTTGACGACCGGGGCCGCCCGGACATTCTGGTGGTATTTACACCGGACGAGCTAAAGCTCCCGGACACATTAAAAGGCAGGAAGGTGAAGGAGTACGCGATCAGCAAGTACCCCAACACCATGATCGACGGCAGGCCCTACTCTCTCCCCTTCATGCCTCCGGCCGTCAATATCAATCACGACGAGGCGATCCGGCTCTGCGAGGCAAAAGGCCCCGGCTGGCACCTTATCACTAACGACGAGTGGGCGGCACTGGCCCGCCAGAGCTGGGAGAACGACACCGTTCCGACTGGCAACACCAACGGGGGAGAAAGCCACAGCCACCCAGAAGAAAAAGGCACTACATATAAAGATTGCTACGGAAAGACACTGGCCGGATCGGGCCCGATAACATGGAACCATGACCGGACAGCGGAGGGAGTGGCCGACATGGTGGGGAACGTCTGGGAACACGTCGGAGGCGTCCGCTTCCTTGACGGACAGGTGCAGATCATACCGAACAACGAAGCGGCAGCAGGCGCGGATCAGTCTCCAGACTCGAAGGAATGGACGGCGATCTATACACCTGACGGCGATCCGGTTTACTACGAGGTATGGGACGGAGAGATCAGGCTGCAGCCAACTGCTCCAGATGTAAAGGACTCTGACGGCGTGCCGTTCTGCGACCTTCACGAGCGTGCAGACATGGACGTGCCGGACAAGCTGATCGAGCTCGGCCTCTATCCTGCGCCCGGATATGAAAGCGAGGAATATTTCTGGCTGGACACCGACGGCGAACGCTGCGTGTATCGCGGGGGCTCCTGGTCCAACGGCACGAACGCAGGCGTGTTCTACCTCTACGGCAACTACTCCCGCTCCTCCGTCAACTGGTACATCGGCTTCCGCTCCGCTTTAGTCCGGTACTCTGGAGACTCTGGCGATCTGGATCATCTGGACGACGATCCCGCCGACACGGGAGATAAAACAGAAAACTGGCCCTTCCCTCTGCCGGACACACTGCCGGGAGTCGTGAAGCTCATGCTCACCAAAGTGCTGACAGAGATCTACACAGCCGCAGGCGGTAAGGATTTACTCACATTCAAGAAAATGGCATACAACGCCAGCGACAACGAAATCATGGAGACGGTGCGGATCGCTTCACAGCTGGCACAGCTCAACATATCGGCCAACGCCATGAGGCAGGCGATCGAGCAGACAAAGCTCGCCATGACGACCTCGATCACGATCAAGAAGGAGGGCGACCATGAATAACCTCCGCGACATATTCCAGAGATATGGGGCGGCCGTGTTCTTTGATACAGAGACGACCGGCCTCGACGCCAAAAGCTGCCGGATCATTGAACTGGCAGCAATCCGGATCGAGAAGGCGACGGACGGCTCTCTCATAGAAACCGATCGAGCCGACATGTTCATAAAGCTGCCGGAAGACGAAAGGATCCCGGACAAGATCGTGGAGCTGACCGGTATCACTGACGAAAAGCTCGCAGCCGAAGGCATACCGGAGGGAAACGCTGCAGCAGCCTTCGCAAATATGATTTACAGCTCCGACAGGACGCTGCTTGTGGCTCACAATGCACAGTTTGATCTTCTTTTCGTCCGTGAAATGCTGGGACGCTTTACTGAGTTTGTGGAGGAAGGCGGCGACGTGCTGGACTTCTGCGACTATCTGGACAGCCTCACCGTTTACAAAGACCGGCGGGCATATCCGCATAAGCTAGCGAACGCGATCGCGGCCTATAAGCTGGAGGACAAGGTGAAGAACTCGCACCGGGCGATCGACGACGTGGAGGCACTGCTGGAAGTATGCAAGGCCATGGACAACGAGCGGGCCGACCTGCTGAGCTATGTCAATGTGTTCGGATATAACCCGAAGTATGGAGTCACCGGCGACCGGCTCCCGCGTGTGACCTACTGGCCGCAGCACTTTAACGATTATATGCAGTCACCGCGCTACACCCTACCCGCACGAGTGAAAAGAAGGAGGTAAACATGTACGCACAAAGGAAAAGGAGCGCCTGCCCTCAACCTACCAAGCAACAGGGCAAACGCTCCAGAACACCGACCAGAAATGGCCGGAAATCTAAGCCTATTTTATACCGCCTGCGGAAAATTTGCAAGCGTTATAACTGGGCCCGGATCGGGGCGGCGTTCCTGATCCTCGGAGCGACCACCTTCACAGTCTGGGGCGTGTCGCATTTACTTAATCGTGGCAGCGATACCGAAGCAGCCACAGAAACCAGAGCCGCAGAGTCGGCCGCAGATCCGGAAGGTTATATTTTCAAATATGGCGAAGGCTACGCGGTAGACATGGAGCAGCTCACGGCAGCATGGGCGTCTGAGGCAGGATTTGAAAAGCGATACAACCTGACCGACGACGAGAGGCTGGAGATTGCTCAGGTACTCACAGCAGAAGCCGACGGCGAGCCCTTCGCGGGCAAGGTGGCCGTCGCCCAGTGCATACTCCAGACATGCGAGGACACCGACATGCGGCCGCACGAAGTCCTCAGCATGTATTCCTACAGTAAAAGACGCCCGGATCCCTCAGACGAGGCTCTGGCTGCCGTGGCGGCAGTGTTTGACTTCGGATATGTGGCAACAACGGAACCGATCAAATACTTTTATGCCCCGGCTCTTACCGACAGCGAGTGGCACGAGTCACAGGACTATGTAATGACAATCAACAATCACAAATTCTTTAAGGAGGCAGACCATGACGCAGGAAGCAGCGGAAACGAAACCGGCAGCCACTAAGGCGACGGCGAAGAAAGCGCCCCGGCCGAAGGCTCCGACTCTACAGCAAAAGTTTATTAAACTCCGGGAGGCGATCCCGGCCATTGTAAAAGCGAAACACTCGGAGGGCGTCGAGTACAAGTTTGCGAAGATCAGCGACGTGTACCGGCTGCTTACTCCGGCCATGAACGAGCACGGCGTCAATTTTGACATTGTAGCCGAAACCGCCACCCGGCACACGCCGGAAGGCGATCCCCTTTACTATCACCATTACACCATAAACGAGCGGGGCGTCCAGCGCGTCGTCTGGGTATATGAGGAAGATCTCACGATCCGCTGGACGAACGCAGACAACCCGGAGGACATTCTGGAGGTTACGCTCCACGCGATCGGAACCAACGACGGCGGCCCGGACAAGGCAAAAGGCAGCGCTTTAACTTACTGCCTGAAATACTACCTTTTTGAGAAATTCGGGATCGACCAAGGAGAGGACGATCCGGACATGAAGAACCTCACAGGAGCGGTGCAGCCTCAACAGGCACAGCCACCGGCACAAAATCAGGGCACAGCGCCTCCAAACAGCCCGGCGGGTAGAAATACTCAACAGACAGGAAAACCCGCCTCAAACGGGCACACAGGCGCTCAGAAACCGCTCACCGACGCCCAGCTCTCCCGCATGTACCGGAAGGGCGAGGACGTAGGCTACACACAGCAGCAGATCGACGACCGGATCCGGCAGAAATATGGACAGCAGGATCCCCACATGCTGACACGGGCACAGTATGACGAGATCTGCAACTCACTGGACGCAGCAAGAAGGCAAGGACAAGGAGGAAACTAAAATGTTTAATCATGTGGGACTTTTGGGCCGTCTGGCTCAGGAGCCGGAAATCAGATACACCACCGGAGGCACCCCGGTAGCACGCTTCGATCTGGCCGTGCCGGTGCCGAGTAAAAAGAAGGACACGCCTCCCGACTATATCCCCGTTGTCTGCTGGGATAAATGGGCCGATTTTTGCGGGAAGTACCTCACCAAAGGGCGGCAGGTAGTCGTCGAGGGACGGATCACGACGAGGAAATGGCAGGACAATGACGGAAAGCACCGCAAAGCGGTAGAGGTTACGGCCTCCCGGATCTACTTTGCAGACAGTAACTACGAGGGAGGCGGTACAAATGGCGGCACGCAGCAGGCAGACACCGGGGACGGCTTCATGTCGATCCCGGACGGTGTGGACGACGAGCTCCCGTTTAACTGACCGGAGGACGACCGCCGGACAGACCGGAGAACATACAGAAACAAGCCGAAAGGCGACCGTGAAAGGAGGTGCTCACAGTGGCATGGATCCAAGTCCACCAACAACTTAAAGATCACAGAAAGCTGCTGGCTGCTGCCGACGAGCTGGAAATCGAACCGCCTCACATGCTGGGCCTTTTAACGTCCTTCTGGCTCTGGGCTCTGGACAACGCACCGAGCGGATCGCTGGAAGGGATCAGCAACCGGAACATAGCGCGGGCAGCTCAGTGGAACAAGGAACCGGACGCCTTCGTGGAGGCCATGAAAAGCGCCGGTTTTCTGGATATAACCGAGGACGGGACGCTGGAGATCCACGACTGGTACGAGTACGCAGGTAAGCTGATCGACCAGCGGGAAGCGGAAAAACAGAGATCCCGGAGACGCCGCGCTGCTGCCGCTGCTGACCGGAGGACGACCGCCGGACAGTCCGAAGGACAGCCGACGGGCAAGCCGGGAAACGGCCAGCAAGAAACCGGAGGCAGACTACACCAGACTACACCAGAGCAGACTACACCAGAGAAAGAGAGTGAAACGCTTGACAGCGTTATGTCTGCGGGGCCGACTCCATTCCAGCAGATCGTTGACATGTATCACGAAATCTGCACGAGCTACCCGGTTTTGAGGAAAATCAGCGCGAACCGGAAAAAGGCGATCGCCGCCCGCTGGAAGGAATACGGGCAAGACCTGAACACCTTCCGCGAGCTATTCGAGAAAGCCGAAGCCTCCCCGTTCCTGAAAGGCAGAAATGACCGGAACTGGACGGCAGACTTTAACTGGCTGATGAACTCCGGGAACATGGCGAAGGTACTCGAAGGCAAATACACCGATAACCGCCAGCAGACACCGGGAAGGCAACAGACGAAGCCTGAACGGCCCGGACGAGTCAATACCATGGACGTGCTGGCCGGTATTATCGCAGACGAGGAAGGAGGCGGCAGCTTATGACGAAAAAGGACGCGGCTCAGCTTGTGGCGATCGTTGTCACCGCCTACCCAAACTATGACAAATTCAAGGACGCCGACAGCGTAAAGGCCACCGTGAGCCTCTGGGCTATGATGTTTGAGGACGTGGACGCCCCTCTGGTGGCTCTGGCCGTCAAAAAGCACATAGCGACAAGCAAGTGGCCGCCCAGTGTGGCAGAACTCCGGGAGATCCTTCTGGAGATTGTACACCCAGATCTCATAGCGCCGGATCAGGCATGGCTCGCAGTCAGCGACCTGCTCTACTCCGTCGGAGAATTTAACCACGGAGATCTAAAGCGGCAGCTCCCACCCCTTGTGGCCCGCGCCGTGGAGGCGATCGGCTGGAGCAACCTCTGGGAAATGCACCGGGGACACTGGGGAGGCAGCAAGCCCGGCATGGATCGGGTGGCCTTCATGCAGCAGTACACACCCATGTACGAGCGGGAAAAGGCCAGAGACATGACGCCGGGAGAACTGACAACACAGATCGACGCCGTGGCTGCCTCTCTGCCGGACAAAGGGCAGAAAAAGCTCGCAGACCGGGAAAGCGACCGAAGGAAGCGCGAACAGTATTATGCCGCACTCTCCGGCTGGAACCGCCGGGAGGCTCTGGCTGCTGCGGATCCGCTGGCTCTGGAAGCTGGGGAGGCGAGCGACACATGAGCAAGATCATAAACTCCGACGCACTGGACGCCCTGAGAAAACTCCCGGACTCCTGCTGCCGCACTTGCATAACCTCGCCGCCTTACTACGGACTGAGAGACTACGGCGCAGACGGACAGATCGGGCTCGAAGATACGCCGGATCAGTACATTGAGAACCTCGTGAGGATCTTCCGGGAAGTCCGCAGAGTCCTGAAAGACGACGGCACCCTCTGGGTGAATATCGGGGACAGCTACACACAGAAAAACCTCAACGGGATCCCGTGGCTGCTGGCCTTCGCGTTAAAAGCAGACGGCTGGATCCTCCGGCAAGACATAATCTGGCACAAACCCAACGCCATGCCAGAGCAGACGACCGACCGCTGCACAAAATCCCATGAATATATTTTTCTTTTGAGCAAGCAACGCCGGTACTACTTTGACGCCGCAGCTATAAAAGAGCCCGCCGTCGGATATGGGCCAGACGGCACGGGGCGCAGGCGAGGAAACTCTGCAAGTTTTCGCGGAGGCGGCGCTTACACCCATGACCGGGCGCAGAATAACAGCGCCACCGTGGAGCGGGAAAGTCACGGGCTCGCACCAAACGAAAGCGGGAAAAGAAACCGCCGCAGCGTTTGGACAATCGCCACCCGACCATATAAGGGCGCACACTTCGCCACATTCCCGGAGGAACTCGTGAGGCCGTGCATATTAGCGGGCAGCAGGCCCGGCGACACTGTTCTGGATCCCTTTGCCGGAAGCGGCACCACCGGGGCCGTGGCCGCGCAGGAGGGCCGGGACTTTATCGGGATAGAGATCAACCCGGACTATTGCGAAATTATCAGGCAGAGGCTTGACGCCTGCTGCCAGAAAGGAGCCAAACCATGAGAAACAGGCTTATATATATCTGCTCCCCTCTCCGTGGGGACATTGAAAAGAATATTCAGAAGGCACAGGGCTACTGCCGGGAGGCGGTGGATCTCTGGCCGGACGTGATACCGATCGCGCCTCATGTCTACTGCACCCAGTTTCTTGACGACACCATACCGCAGGAGCGGGAGGCGGGCATGGAGCTGGGGATCGCGCTGCTGGACATGTGCGACGAGCTCTGGGTGTATGGCATAAACAATCCGAGCGAAGGCATGAAAAAGGAAATCACCTACGCCAAGGAGCACGGGATCCCGGTAAAAGACGCCGCCGATCTCTACCGCCTCCGGGAGCAGGAAGAAAACCGGCAGGAGGACAAAGAGCTGGGCGACGCCCTTCTCGTCCTTCCCGCTCATACCGGGGCAATAAACGGAGTCGCCGCCTTCGAGTCCACCACCGTGCGGATCAGCGGAGAGGTGATCGTCGAGCTGGCAGCAGGGCTCAGACGAAACCGCGGCCACGACATCACCGTGGAGGCTGAGGCGTGAGCTGGGACTATGTGCCGGGCAAAAATGCGGAGGGCTATCCGGATCCGACTGCTGCCGCCGCCCTCTCAAACGTCCAGCGCAGCCAGCGGGGCCTCCAGAGCAAGCGAGCGGGTGAACACTTCGAGAATATGATCGCCGCAAGTCTCAACTGGTACAAAGACAAGGGCGTGGCCTTCATTGAAAAGACACCGGAGCCCATGCGACCGCTCAGGCCGCCGAACCGGCAAGGGCAGTTTCTCGCCTGCTACACCAAAGCGGGACAGCCAGACTTTAAGGGAACCCTCACGGGAGGCCGGGCCGTGGTATTCGAGGCAAAACACACAGACGGCGACCGGATAGACTACAACCGGCTGACGCAGGAGCAGCTGAACAGCCTCGCAGAACACGACCGCCTCGGCGCTGCCGCCTTTATCCTTGTGAGCGTCGAGCTTCAAGACTTCTACCGGGTGCCGTGGGGCGTGTGGCGGGATATGCGGAAATTGTACGGACATAAACACATGAACAAGGCAGAGCTCGAACCCTTCCGGGTGCAGTATATCGCCGGAGTGCTCAAACTGCTGGAGGGCATAGAGCTGGAATATGGGGAGCAGGAGGAAACGCTATGAATTTTGAAAGAAAATGGTGCCATGAGTGCAACGGGATCCAGCTTTTCGGAGAGCACAAAGGGAAAGCCTGCTGCAGCATTATGAGCCGGATCCTCAAAGACAGAGAAACCGGCGAACCGATCCGGGCCTATATGGATAAGGGAACCACCCGGAGCATGTGCCGAAATCTGGGCGAAGGCTGCCCGATCCTCACACTGGCAGAGGCAACGGAGACACAGCGCGGCCCGGTGGTACACATGGCCGCGGCTAAGGCATAAGAAAGGAGCATTGACATGAACGGAGCACTATTAAGCAGCAAAAACATGGGCTGGTGTACTCCGGCCGACTTTTTCAGCGAGCTGGATCAGGAGTTTCATTTTAACCTCGATCCGGCCGCCACCGATAAAAGCGCCAAGTGTGCGAGATATTTCACACCGGCCGACGACGGACTGAAAGCGGACTGGGGGGGTGTCGCGTGTTCTGTAATCCACCCTACGGCCGCCAGATCAATGAATGGGTAAGGAAGGGCTACGAGGAAAGCAAGAAACCCGGCACTCTGGTGGTAATGCTCATACCGGCCCGCACGGACACGTCCTACTTCCACGACTACATATTCCACGGAAAAGCCGACGAAGTGCGCTTTATCCGCGGGAGGCTCACATTCACAGACGAGGACGGAAACCCGACAAAAGACGCCAAAGGGCGGCCGTGCTCCGCTCCCTTCCCTTCGGCCGTCGTTATCTGGCGCAGCAAAGACATGGCCCAGAGTCTCCGGGACATGGTGCTGGATTTAATAAGGGACAGGGACATGACCGCGAACGAGATCGCCGCCACCCTGTCAGACAGGGGGCAGCAGGTAAGCCGCAGCGACGTGGGCCCGATCTTAACCAAAGCGCAGGCGGCTGGACTGATAAGAAACGCCGGAAAACGCGAGTGCAGCGTGACGGGGCGCTCCGCTATCGCATGGAAGGCGGAAAAGGAGGTATTTCATGGGAACAAACAAAACCACAAAGGAAACCCGGAGGGCGAGCTATGACGCCGTTATCCCCAAAGTGAAGGAACGCAGCCGCCTGATCCTCGAAACGCTCGGCAGCAGGAGCATGACCGTGAGCGAAATCACGGACGAGCTGGTGAAGGCTGGCCGGATCCCCTACTACAACCGCAACTATGTAGCACCCAGACTCTCAGAACTCAAAGACATGGGCGTGGTAGAAACATGCGGGCGAAGGAGATCCACACACTCCACGGCCACCGAGGCAATATGGAGAAGGAAAGCGCCACAGTCAACACGAAAATGCTATGACTGCGTGAATTACTACTCGACATATTTTTGCGGATATAATTCGAGCCACTGCAAGATTTACGGATCGCTCGACGTAGATCAGACAGAAAGGCACCCAGAAGAAACAGCAGACAGCTGCAAAGAATATAAAGAAAAGGAGAAAAAACATGACAGCCCTTAACATTCTGCTGGGCGTTGCGGCTTTTGTGTGCCTGCTCTTCATCGTAGGGGAACCAAAACCGCCGGTCAGCGACAAGAAGCGCGAGCACATCACGATCGCCTTCGTGGCACTCGTGTTTCTCATAATTGCAGCAAATACCATTTTTTAAGGAGGAAAAAACATGGCAAAGCAGAAAGTAACGAGCCAGATCAACCTCGAAAGACTGGCAGGCGGGGCCTTCGCTGAGAAGCTCAACGAGGCACTCATGCAGGTGGCTGAGAACATTCAGAACCCGAACACCGAGGCCACCACCAAGAGACAGATCAATATAGCGATCAAATTCGCGCCGAACAAGAGCCGTCAGGTAATCAACACACAGATCTCCGTCACGACCAAGCTCGCAGCGACGGAGGCGATCGACACTCAAATGGTGATGGGCGTCAACATGAGAACCGGCCAGATCGAGATCGCCGAGTATGACGGCCAGATCCGCGGGCAGATGAACCTCTCTGACTTCACAGAGGAAGAAACACAGCAGGAGGAACCCGCCGGGCAGCAGGAAGCCGAACCGGCAGAGGCCGACCGGGAGCAGGACATTCCAACCGGCGCTCCTATTGACATGAGACGCAGGAAACCGGAGCCACGGCAGCAGGCAGAGGCAGATCTGGAGCCGGAGGCAGCAGGCCGCCTGATACCCGGTAAGGACTTCGATCCGGTAACCGGGGAAATATACGAACCGGAGGACGACCGACGGACAGCCGACGGACAGACCGAAGAACAGCCGACAAACGGCGGCAAAATCGTAGTAATGGAACGCGCCACGGCGCAGGCATAAGAAAAGGAGGACAAAACCATGGAAGGAATTAGAGAAGCGATCGCATTTATCACAGATCTGGCCGTAAAGGCTGAGAAACCGGAAACCATAGTGATCAACGGCCGGACGTACTGCACGAAATCCCTCAAACGGTACGACGAGGCAGACAAAGCGGAGCCGATCCGGGCGACCACGCTCACCTCTCTGGTGGACTACATAAAGGAGAGCCGGGAGGAACTGAGGGATCGCATGATTATTCAGGTAGTAAGCGCCACCAAGGTGCTGCTTTACTCCGGCCTGCTGCCGGAGCGGGATCGTGAGACGCTCTTTGAGGTCAACGCACTGCTGCCCCACTTTGAATATGGCCGGGAATACGATCAGGAGTCTTTCCTCGTATCCATGCAGGCATGTTTCGCTCCCAGCGAGGAACGGGAGGACGTCACGAAGGTGGCGAGCAATATCGTGAGCACGCAGGAGGCCACATTCTCGGACGACGGGATCAGCCAGCAAGTTGTGATGAAAACCGGCGTCACGAAGAAAGAAAACGCCATTATCCCCAACCCGGTGAGACTGATCCCCTACCGCACATTTTTGGAAGTGGAGCAGCCGGAAAGCGAGTTTGTTTTCCGTATCACCGAAGGCAGAGGCGGCGCTCCTGCCTTTAAGCTGGTAGCAGCAGACGGCGGGCGCTGGGAGGCGGTGGCCGTTGACAATGTAAAGAGCTATCTCATGGAGGCACTGGCCGACATTCCAAACCGGGAGCAGATAACCATAATCGCATAAGCCCAGCATATCACCAAAAACCAGAGGGAGGGCTCCGGCCCTCCCAGTACAAGTATAAGGAGGACAACACCGTGCAATATAGACCGAAAATCATAAAAGGAACCGTGAAAGACACCGACTGGCCGATTGACGGGCACACGCTCTACTTCTCCCAGTGGGACTACGACAACCGGGAGAGCTGGCACCTTTACGGCTGGGACGAGCCAGACGACGAGGCCGTCATGCAGACGACCTACCAGACGGAAACAGCGGCCGGGATCTGCCTCTACGATACACTGGAAGGCTTTACAGAGGCATGGAAGGCAAAGAAGTGGGAACCACAAGGAGCTTTCTGTCTAACGCTGGAGCAGGTGGACGTCGTGGAAGTTTTGCAGGAGGAAGTCAGGAACGAAACCCGCGAGAAACTCCGGGCCCGCGGCTTCGATCTCACGCCCAGAAAATACAGTGACAAGGGCGGGATCCTCTGCCTGCCGCTCGACAAGAACCTGAACGGAGACACAAAGAAAAAGCACCCGGACTGGAAACTGATCGACTGCCCTCTCTGCGGCCAGAAGTGCTGGAAAATGCCAGCAGCCGACGAGCTCAAAAAGGCGCAGGACGTCACTTATCTTTGTACGGAGTGCGCCATAAAAGCGGGATTTTTGTCAGACTATCCCCAAAACAGGAGAAAGCCCGGCGGGAACCGGGAGCAAAGAAGGAGGGCGAAAAGAAATGCACGAAGATAACAACCCAATGGGTATATGGATTTTATATGCCCTCGCCTCTGCCCTTCTCTGGATCGCGCTTGTGTTTCTGAAAGTGCTCGGAGTGGTAAGGATAAGCTGGATCGGCGTAGTCCTCGGCCTGTTTTGGCTCCCGCTCGTGCTCATGTGCCTGATCTGCGGAGTGGCCGCCCTCGTTATCCTGATCGCCCGCATAAAAAGGAGGCACCGCCGCAAAGTCACGGATCGCCGCATTATCCGGCAGGCAAAGGCGATCGGAGCATGGACACCACAGGCAGCAGGAGGCCGCGCTCTGGAGCTGCTCGCCGAAGAATACGGGATCAAGCGCGAGGAAGGCGAGACAGACCGGCAGCTCCGTGGCCGGATCATGGCAGCGGCAGGAAGCGCCGGAAGGCAGGAGGACAAATAAATGGACTATAAAACAGAGGCAGAGCCGAAAGCATACGCCGACGGAGTGCCCGTATTCTGCGCCCACGACAAAGTGGTGGACATTGAAACGCTGGTACCCAACCCAAAGAACCCGAACCAGCACCCAGACGCTCAGATCCAGTTACTCGGCCGCATTATCCGGCAAACCGGGTGGCGGCAGCCGATCACGATCAGCAAACGCTCCGGCTTTATCGTAAAGGGACACGGCCGCCTTCTCGCTGCCCGTCTGGAGGGCATGAAAGAGGTGCCGGTGGACTACCAGAACTACACCAACGAAGCGGAGGAATACGCCGATCTGGTAGCAGACAACCGGATCGCAGAGCTGGCAGAGACAGACAATAAGCTGCTGGCCGATATTTTCGCAGACATAGACACCGGGGAGATCCCCATGGAACTGACCGGCTACACGGAGGACGAGGTGGAGAGCCTCGTCACTGCCCTGTCCGAAGCCCTTCACAATGACCTCAGCGAACCGGACGACATACCGGAGACACCGGAGGCAGAGGCCGTCATATCTCAAAAGGGCGACCTCTGGATCCTCGGCCGCCACCGCGTTGTCTGCGGAGACGCCACGAACGAGCGCGATCGGGAGCTGCTGCTTGACGGGGCCCACCCGGAGATCCTGCTCACCGATCCACCCTACTACTCCGGCGGTTTTCAGGAGTCCGGCAGAGCGACCGGAAGTATCGGCAGCAAGCAGTCCGACGGAAAGGGAGGCTTTACAACTCCGACGATCAGCTCCGACAATCTATCAACCAGAGGCTATCAGGTGCTAATGAAGAACGTCCTCGGAGCCACGGACATAAAAGTGGCATATATCTTTACGGACTGGAGAATGTGGATCTACCTCTTTGACCTTGTGGAAAGCTCCGGGCTGGGCGTCAGGAATATGATCGTGTGGAATAAGAAAAGCCCCGGCATGGGGAACGGCTGGAGAGCTCAGCACGAGCTCATCATGTTTGCACATAGAACCAAGCCGAAATGGGACAACCACAAAGGCTACAGTAACGTGCTGGAGGCCACACGCTCCGGGAATGAACTGCACCCGACGCAGAAGCCCGTCGAAATACTGGAGAAGCTGCTGGACAATACCCAGTGGGCTGAGGGTGTCCTCGACACCTTCGGAGGATCCGGCACGACGCTGATCGCAGCCGAGAGCGTCGGGCAGCAGGCGTTCCTCATGGAAATGGAGCCCGCATTTGTGGACACGATCGTGAGGCGATACATAAGAACCACCGGGAAAACAACCGGGATCCGGCTCATAAGAAAAGGAGCCGAACAGCCCCGCGAGGTATTCGAGGGGATTTTTGAGTAAATGCAACTGAAAGGAGGCGGGGCCCATGGGGCACAAAAAACAGGCGGCAGGAGGAAAGCAGCCGAAGGAAACCGACGCAATAAAGGAGAAGCTGCAGCACTATGCGACCTTCCAGCGCCGGATCGAGAATAAGATCGAGCGGCTCGTGTATCTGGAGTCCGTCATGGGCTCACCTTCCAGCCCGAACCTCACCGGCCTGCCGGGAGGCGGCGGGGACGGATCCAGCAAAACGGAAAGGCAAGTCGTACAGAAGGACGAGCTTATTCAAGCGATCCGTGACATGCAGCAGGAAGAATACGACGAGCGCATGGAGCTGGAGCTGCTGATCGAAAAGATGAAAAACCCGGACGAGCAAACCGTCATTGAAATGAGATACTTCGATCATGCGAGGTGGTGGGCGGTATGCACTGCCCTGTTCGGGGATATGGACGACTATGAAGAACACGAAAAGCGATACCTAAAGCGGACGTTTAAGATCCACGGATCCGCTTTGCAATCGCTGGCGAAAATATACACACCGAAATAGAAAGTTTTCAGTGCCCGCCAAAAGCCACAAAAGGCCGGAGGCGGGCATTTTTTGTCCACAGGCAGCAGGAGGACAATGTGGAAAACCGGGCAAAAATAATTATTAAATTTTTCTTAACAAAATAATGGAGCCCAAAATGCTGCCTACAAATAGCTGCAAACGCCCATTTTATCAGTGTTTCCGGGACGCGGGGACAAAAGGGGATAAAAGGGGATAAAAAGGGACAAAAGGGGATAAAAAGGGATAAACCCATGTGCTACACTATAAAACAGCGGAAACCGTCTGGAGACACTGCAAGGCTCTGGGCGGTTTTTTCCGTTCTCAAAGGAAAGGAGGCAGGCCATGAGTGACCTATTCAGGACGGGCCCGGCCCGGCGAACGAGTGGCAGCTTTACAGTTTCCTACTCTGGAGCAGGCGACATAGTGAAAAGGCTCCAGAAGCTAAAGGACGGCGGCGAAGTAGCGATCAAGCGAACGGTATCAGACTTCACGAGCAGAGGCCCCGGCTGGGTGTCCAAAGGGATCCGCGAGCACTACGGCGTAGACACCGCGGCCATAAAGGACGCAGCCAAGAAACCGAAGCGAGGAAAGACTTCAATCCGTGTCGCTGGAATATCCGTGGACGGTGCGACGCTGGAATATAAGGGCAGAACCCTGACGCCGACTCACTTCAAAATGAGTCCCAAAGCTCGGCCTTCTGCACAGCAAAAGAAGCCGATCAGAATACCGGGCCAGCTGATAGCCGGGGGCTCTCCCGTTGCTATGGTAAGGCCGCCCAGAAAGTACACCGTGAAGGTGACAATCATAAAAGGGCAGCGCACAGCTATGGGCAGCGACACCTTCCTGACCGCTGGCAAAGGCGGGGCTGTCCTTCCCTACCAACGCACCGGAGAGGGCCGCTCTCCTATCGAGGCAGTGCGTACCCTGTCAGTGCCGCAGATGATTGACGGCCGAGCCCGCGAGACTATCGAGCAGACAATCAACGAGAAGCTGGGCGAACGCTTCAACCACCACATAGAGCAGGCCATGAAGTAGCCAGCAGGAAGGCAGGCCAAGGCACCGGGCAGCAAGGGAGGCCGAGCCCGCGAGCGAAGCCGCAAAGAAAAAAGAAATAAAAGGCCGCAACACAGGGAAACAAAGAGGCAAGGACACACAGGCCAGAGGCCGAGCCAGCCCAAAGGCGAGGCCGAACCAAAACCGAGCGAGCCGCCCGGAAGGTACTGTGACACTCCGAAAAGCCCTGCGGTGCTGGCGAGCCCAAAACACGCGCAGACTCAGAAAATTTTTTTCAGGCCGTTTCGTTTCGCCTGACCGCACGGAAAGGAGGTGACGCTATGGCAGAAAATCCGAAACAGAACCTACAGAGCACGGAGATCATGGCTAAACTTTTTGAGCTGGATCCCCGGCGGGTGCAGCAGCTCGCAAAGGAGGGTATTCTCCCGGCGGCGTCACAGAGGCCCTACAAGTTTGACCTTCTCCCGACCGTCAAGGCATACATTCGTTACCTACGCGATCGGGCAAATGGGAAGGAGGCCAAAACGGCCGACACTGTAAAGGCAGAGGCCGACAAACTGCGGGCAGAGGCAGATCTGAAACAGAGCAAGGCCAAGATCGCCGAGCTCCAGCTTAAAGAGCTGGAGGGGAAAATGCACCGCAGCGAGGACGTGGAGGCCATGACGAACGACCTCGTTTACACCGCCCGCAGCATGATAATGGCACTCCCCGGCCGCCTCGCCATGGACGTTGTGCAGGCAGGAAGCGCCAACGAAGCCTCGGCGCTGATCCGGACTGAGTGCTACAAAATACTGAACGAGCTCGCGGGCTATCAATACGATCCCGAAGCATACCGGCGGCGCGTGAGGGATCGCGAAGGCTGGAGCGACGCGCTCGCAGATGAAGAAACCGACGAGTAAAAAAGCCGCCAAGAGGCTGAACGCGGCCATAGGCCCAGCAGTCCAAAACTTCAAACCGCCGGAAGAACTGACGGTGGCCGAGTGGGCCGACAAGCACCGGCGACTTTCCCCGGAAACCTCAGCAGAGGCAGGCCCGTGGCGCACGTCACGAACTCCATACCTCCGGGAACCTATGGAAGCGTTCACGGATCCGAAAATCCGAAAGATCGTCATGGTGGCAGCGTCTCAGGTAGGTAAGTCTGAGCTGGAGCTGAATATAATCGGCTACATCATAGACCAAGATCCGGGCTCTATTATTTTTGTACAGCCCACACTCGACGACGCACGCAAGTTTTCCCGCTTGCGTATCGCACCCATGATCCGGGACAGCAAAGTGCTGAAAGCTAAGGTTTCGGATATTAAAGCGAAGGACTCTGGGAACACGATCCTCCAGAAATCCTTCCCCGGCGGTATGCTGACAATCACGGGATCCAATAGCCCGTCGGCTCTGGCTTCCACTCCTGCCCGCTATATTATCGGAGACGAGCGCGACCGCTGGGCGATCAGCGCCGGAACTGAGGGCGATCCGTGGGCTCTGGCAGAGGCCAGACAGACCACCTTTTACAATGCGAAGGCCGTCGAGGTATCAACCCCGACAATAAAAGGGGCCTCAAACATTGAAAGCAGCTACTACCAAGGCACACAAGAGCGCTGGTGCCATAAGTGCCCGGAGTGCGGCGAGTATGGCGAGATCATATTCGACCGGATCCACTATAAGCACACCGTCAAAAAGGTGCGCGGGAAAAAGGTGTACAGCATAGACGGGCCGATCTCATGGGCCTGTCCGAACTGCGGGTGCCTCATACCAGAGGAAACCATGCGCCGACAGCCCGCGAAGTGGATCGCAGAAAACCCGGACGCCTACAACACCGGCGTGCGTTCCTTCTGGCTGAACGCCTTCTCGTCTCCATGGACGCCATGGGAAAAGATCGTCCTCAAATTCTTGCAGGCGAAGGACGAGCCGCAAAAGCTGAAAGTTGTTTATAACACGCTGCTGGGCGAACTCTGGGAGGATCGCGGCGGCATTATCGACGAGGACACCATGCTGGCCCGCCGGGAGGACTACGGAACCAATGCAGACGGATCCCCGGTGGAGCTGCCGGAGGGTGTGCTCGTGCTTACCTGCGGCGTAGATACGCAGGACAACCGGCTGGAGTACGAAGTCGTAGGACATGGCTATTATGGCGAAACATGGGGCATAAAAAAAGGCTACATCATGGGAAAGCCAGACACCGACGACGTATGGCAGCAGCTCGACGACGTGATCGGGCACGTCTACCGCTTCAAAGACAGCAAGCGGGGGCTCAGGATCTCGATCACATGCGTGGACTCTGGCGGCCACTATACGCAAGAAGTTTATACACGCTGCCGGGCCCGGAAAAATCAGCGCGTCTTTGCTATCAAGGGAAAAGGCGGCGACGGGATCCCCTTTGTGACGCCGCCCTCAAAGGTAGCAATCAAGGACAACAAACGGATCACCTGCTGGCTCTACACCTTCGGCGTAGACGCCGGGAAAGAGGCGATCATGTCAAATATAAAAGTGCAGGAGCCGGGCGCGAAATATTGCCATTTCCCGCGTGGCGAAGTCTACGGGTATGACTCTTATTATTTCAACGGGCTGCTGTCTGAAAAGCTGGAACTTACCCAGACCAAGCGGGGGAACCGCTGGGCGTGGGTAAAGATCCCCGGACATGAACGAAACGAAGCCTTAGACTGCCGAAACTATGCACTCGGAGGCTTCCGGATCCTCAACCCGGACATGGAGGCCGTGGAGCGCAGGCTCAGAAACCTGCCGGAAAATCCGCGACCGAAAAAGGCTGCAGCACCGCAGCGCCGACAGAACAATGCGGCGCAGTATTTTGATGAATGGTAAGGAGGCAACACTATGGCACGATCGAAAGCGACCATACAGCAGGAGCTCGAAACCACGCGCCGGAGGCTGGACGCCTATCTGGAGCGCGAGGCTGACATGCTGGCAAAGAACGGCGTGCAGAGCTACGGGATCGGCTCCCGCAATATCCAATATTACAGTACCGCCCTGAAAGACATTCAGGACATGATCGAGAAGCTCCGCGCCCGGATCCGGGAGCTGGAGGCTGAACTGGAGGGGCGAGCCCCTCGCAGAGCGCTGGGCGTTGTCCCGCGTGACTGGTAATGGGTAAACGCCGGAACGCTCCGGCTTTACTACGGCACGGCCGAAGGAGGTTTTCGCTCCTTTACTTCCACGGCTGCGCCGTTTTTTATTTCATGCAAGGAGGTGAGTAAAATCAGATACCACAAGGAAATGGGAATGTATCTGCCCGACGACGTGCGGCCGCAGAATAAAGGGTACGGGGAAGCTGGGGCCAGCTGGAGAAAGCGGGCCGTGAAGGGCTTTAACGCTCCCAGTGGATCCTCGCATGAGGATATAGACTTTAATAACTACACCCTACGGCAACGCTCCCGTATGCTATACATGGCCGCCCCCGTCGCCACCTCAGCGATCAAAACCAACCGCACAAATGTGGTGGGCGTCGGCCTGCGGCTGAAAAGCCGGATCGACAGGGAGGTGCTGGGACTCACGCCGGAGCAGGCCGAAGAATGGCAGAAAACCACCGAGCGGGAGTTTAACCTCTGGGCGAAAGACAAACGGGCCTGCGACGCTACCGGCATGAACAACTTCTACGGGCTCCAGCAGCTCGCCCTTGTGTCGTGGCTCCTATCCGGCGATTGTATCGGGCTCATTAAGCAGTACCCTGTCACCCGGCTGCTCCCCTACTCGCTGCGTGTCCACCTGATTGAGTCAGACAGGATCGCAACACCGGGAGGCTATGGATCCGGGGGATCTGTCACTTATACGACCGGCAGAAACCCGGACAACGGGAACACGATATACGACGGCGTGGAGGTTGACAGCAACGGCATGGTGGTGGCCTATCATATCCGCAGCAATTATCCCTTCGAGCTCGGAGCACCGACGACAACATGGGCGCGGGTGCTGGCTTATCAGGAACACACCGGACTCCCCAACGTGCTGCACATCATTGACACCGAGCGCCCGGATCAGTACCGCGGCGTCAGCTATCTGGCACAGGTGATCGAGCCGCTGCTCCAGATCCGCAGATACACAGAGTCCGAGCTTATGGCCGCGGTGGTGGAGTCCTTTTATACCGCGTTCATCAAGACGGAGGCTCCGACCGACGAGAACCCGTTCAACCAGACGGATCCGGACGTGCCGGGAGAACCGAAAGGCCCCAATGACTACAGCATGGGGCCGGGCCAAGTCAATGTCATGGCTCCGGGGGAAAGCGTGGAGTTTGCAAACCCGACGCACCCGAACGGCAGCTTTGACAAATTCGTGGCAGCAATCAGCGCACAGGTAGGCGCAGCTCTGGAAGTCCCCGCGGATCTTCTGCTGAAACAGTTTAATAGCTCCTATTCTGCCAGCCGCGCCGCCCTTCTGGAAGCGTGGAAGGCGTTCAAAATGCGCCGGGAATGGCTGGCAGACGACTTTTGCCGACCGTGCTATGAAGTGTGGATGAGTGAAGCCGTGGCCCGTGGGCGTATCTATGCACCGGGATTTTTCGACAACCCAACGATCCGCGCTGCATATCTCGGCAGCGAGTGGCTGGGCCCGTCTCAGGGACAGCTCGATCCGGTGAAGGAAATCACCGCAGAGATCCTCGCGTGCAGCGAGGGCTTTTCCACCCATGAGCAGAGCACGATCCGACTCAATGGCGGTCAGTGGGACGCCAATGTCGAACAGCTCCAGAGGGAAAACGAAAAGCTCGGAGGCAACGCGCCGGATCCGCACCAAAGTGGGAGCGGCTCAGGAGGCCCACAGCAGCCGCAAGAAGGCGAGGAACCGGCAGAGGGAGACAATAACCCACACAACCCCGAAAACGCTCGCAGACGGGGCGCTGAGGCTCTGCGTGGCCTTATTATAAGCGAGCAGATCAAACAATCCATACAAGGAGGGACAGCCAATGAAAGCACCACATAGCCTGCACATGGGCCCGGCACCGGCAGCAGCTCCCGCAGCCGCAGCGACAAAATTCTGGAATGTGGCAAGCGTCAGCGAGGACGAGGGCGAGATCACCCTTTACGGCGACGTTATGAGCCAGCAGCCGATCGACTGGTGGACAGGCGAGCCGGAGCCCGGCCTCTACATCACGCCGGAGGGCTTCATGGAGGATCTGGCGGCCGTGAAGGATAAGGCCCACATCACCGTAAAGCTCAACAGCTGCGGGGGCGACCTTTACACCGGGATCGCAATCCACAACGCACTGAAAGCGCTCAGTGGAGACGTGAACGTCGTCGTGGAAGGGATTGCCGCCAGTGCTGCCAGCGTGATTATGTGCGCCGGTGACACTGTAACCGTGTACCCCGGATCCCTGATTATGATCCACGGCGTCAGCGTCATGCTCTGGGACAGCCTGAACATTCAGGACATGAAGCAGCTCATTAAGGGAATGGACGCCAGCGAGAGGGCCGTCGCTGAAATCTACGACGGAAAGACCGGGCTCGGCGTTGATACCTTACGCAGCATGATGACAAAAGAAACATGGATGACCGGGCGGGAAGCTCTCGACAAGGGCTTTGCAGACGCCTTAAAGGAGGACGAGGAAGATCCGGACATGAGCATGAGCTCAGATCGAAAAGTCCTCTATGTCAACGGTGTAAGCCACAACATTGAGGGCTTGCATAACGTGCCGGGAACTATCCCGATCCAGAGAAGCGCCAAACCGGCGAAACGTCCGGCGGCAAATAAGAGGCCGACCAACAAGGCGGCAACAAAAACAGAAGGAGGTAAAAACCACATGACACTCGAAGAATTAAGGGCACAGGAGCCGGAGCTGGTAAGCCAGATCGAGCAGGAGGCCCGAAACGCAGCCCAGACTCAGACCACTGACGCCGTAGCCGCGGAGCGCCAGCGCCTCGCGGACATTGACTCGATCGCTGCCTCTATCCCGGATCAGCAGCTTGTCCATGACGCCAAGTACGGGGATAAGCCTTGCACTGCTCAGGAGCTTTGTTTCCGCGTTATGCAGCAGAGCGCAGCGTCCGGGCAGCAGTTTCTCAAAAACTACACGGCAGACGGCGCAGCGTCCGGCGCTGCCAAAGTAGGAGCGGCTCCGAACGGCGGCACTCCTGCCACAAAGGAAGAACAGGACGCGGCAGACATTCAGGCGGTAGTAAACGCCTATAACGCAAGCAAAGGAGGTACACAGAAATGAGTAAGAGACTCGACGAAACCCTCGGCACCGTCGGCTATGATAACTTAATTAACGGCTTATATCCCCCGGCGGAACCTTTTTCCGTCGTGATCCGCAAGGGATCCGCTGAGACGACCTACAAACGCGGCACCGTGCTGGCTCTGTCTGGAGGGACTGCCGGAGACGGCAAGTATGTAATCCTCGGCACAGCGGCAGCTTCCAACGAGACGCTGACAGCCAACTGCGTGCTGGCTGAGGACGTCACCGTGGGAACGGCCAACGACGAAACAGCGGTGGCATACCGCACCGGACACTTTAACAGCAACGCCCTGATTATGGACGATGAGCACACTTTCAGCGCGGCAGACAAGGAAGCGCTGCGCGGCGTAGGGATCCTGATCTCTGACGCGGTAGAAATTTGAGAAGGAGGACAGACAAATGGCTTTTAATTTTTATGATACTCACACACTGCTGGCTTCTGTCCAGCAGCTCCCGCCTCTGCACACGTTCCTTCTGGATCGGTATTTCCCGACCAATGCGGCGACCGACATTTTCGCCACTAACGACGTGCTGGTGGAGTACAAGAAGGGACACAAAAAGGCGGCCCCGTTCGTGGCACCCAGAAAAGGCGGGATCACGATCCTGCGCGACGGCTACACCATGAGGCGCTTTACTCCGTCCTATATCGCACCGAAGCGCCCGCTCACCATTGACGACCTGAGAAAACGCGGTTTCGGGGAGGCGCTCTACCCCACCCTCACCCCTCAGCAGAGACAGGGCGTCATTATGCTGGCCGATCTGGACGAGCTGCGCGGCATGAACGCACGGCGCAAGGAAGCCATGGCGGCGCAGGTAATCTTTACAAACGCCTGCACCATGGACGAGTATGTGGACGACTTCGAGCACTTCGAGGAACGCGAGGTACGCTACTTCGACGGAGACAGCAACCCGGCGATCTATACCCCTACCGCTGACTGGACAACGACCGAGGCGTCCGGAAAGCAGATGATCAGCGACATGGCGTCCATGATCTCCATGCTGACCTCTCGCGGGCTCCCGGCCACGGACGTTCTGGTGGCTCCTGACGTGGCCGACATTATCCTGAGCAACGAGTGGATTCTGAAACTGCTCGACAACCGCAACTATCAGATCGGCGGCGTGGATCCTGAAACCCTTCCGGCTGGCGCAACGAAGATCTGCCGCCTGAACATCAAGGGCCACATGGTAGACGTGCTCAGCTACGAGGACAACTACACCGAAGTAGACGGCACCGTGACGCCTTATATACCGGCGGGCACTATCGCGGTAGGAGCTCCGGCTGCTGGCCGCACAGTGTACGGCGCGATCACTCAGGTGGAGCAGGCCGACGGCGAGTTTCATACTTATACCGGCATGAACGTGCCGAAGTATCTCAGCGACGCCACTCACGATGTCCGCGAGGTAACGCTGAAATCCGCGCCTCTTTGTATGCCGAACAATGAAAACCCGTTCATTTCAGCTAAAGTCGTGACAGACTAAGCACGGCAGAAAGGAGCAAAGCATGAAGAAAATCAGAATAACCCGCGGAGGCTGCGGGATCTGCTACACCGACGCTAACGGCGTGAAGCGCCACGCACTTAAAACCCCGGAAAGCGGGGCTTTTGAGTGTAGCGACGAACAGGCCGACCGCCTTGTCCGTCTGGGCGTGGCTATCTATGCCGGAACTGCCGGGAAGCCTGCACAGCAGGCCGACGCCGAACCGGAGCAGGACAATGAGCCGGAGCAGACGGTGAAGGGACACCTCGACGCCAAGGAGCTGGAAGGCTGGAACTATAACGAGCTGAAAAAGCTCGCGGCTGAAATGGGCGTGGAAGTCAAAGGCAATAAAAAGGCCGACTATATCGCAGCGATCGCAGCCGAGGAAGTAGAGGCAAGCGCCGAGGACGACGAACTGCCGCCGGATCTGGACGTTGCGGATCCAGAGTAAGGAGGCCGACATGATAAAAATGATTAGAGGCGCTTATGGCCTGAAAATAAACGGAGTCGTTGAGGCTATGACAAGCCGATCGGCTCCGTTCTCTCTTACCGACGCCCGCGAGGCCGAGCTGGTAGCTGCTGGCGTCGCGGTATATGTGCAGGAGCCGGACAAAAACCCGGCATACAGCAAAATGAAAATGGCAGAACTCCGGGAAGCTGCTGCAGCGTATGGCGTAGACGCCAGCAAGATCCGGAGCAAAAAAGAAGTAATCGCCATGATCGAGGACGCGAAGGCGAAAGCTGCCAAAGAGACGGGGGACTAACCCGTGACCTTCAAAGAGCGGATCCAGCAGGATCTCGACACGGTATTCCTCAATCTGGATGAGTTTGCAGAGCTTCGCCGCGTCGAGGGCAAACAGATCCCCGTCGTGGTGGACAACGATCAGCTCGTTAAGCTCAAACAGGGGCAGATCCTCGGACTCGTCGAGGCCGACATGCTGCTCATGGGAAAGCAGGCAGATTTTCCGGCAGACATGGAACCCGGCAGGCTCCTGAACGTAGACGGCCGGGAAATGATCGTGACAAACTCAGGCACCGACATGGGGCTCATTGAGGTAGCTCTACGCCAGAACAGAACAGGCTAAGGAGGTGCGCCATGCTACTTGTTGATAGTATCGACAATCTGGTGAAGTGGCTCGCGGAAAATGTATGCAGCCAGATCCAGCTCAAACTCCCGGACGACTACCGAAACGACACCGACTACGACGTGGAGTTTGTAAACCCGGCCGCCTTCCCTCTGTACACTCCGGGAAAGGACAGACTGCCGCCGAATGTACCGGCTCCGATCCCTTCGGTATGCGCTCAGCTTATGGAGGGGAGCGACGACCTCATAAAGCGGCAGCGTCGGCTCCAGTTTCGGCTCTGCCTTGCCTGCTGGAACCCCGGAGAACATGGCGGGGAAATATACTACCCTCGTCAAAACAGTGCAGCACTCGGCGGGTATTCCTACTACCGCGCCACGGGGGAGGCTGCAAAGACATACACCCGCAACATGAACGGCTGGAGGGACTCGTTCAACTTTGCCGATCTGGTGCTGCGGGAAATTGAAAACGCGGAATATATCGCAGGCCACCGGCTTGTGAAGGAGCAAGGGATCAAGTACGGGCTTTTCACCGAGGAAGGGAACATCTGGGACTATTATCCGTACTGGCATAACTGGATCACCTTCACACTGGAGGCAGGCGTAACCGCCACAACCCCGAAACAATACGAAGATTTTTTATGATAAGGAGGCAAAACTATGGCTTATAAACATGGATCCTACGGCGAAATCGGCGACAGCAAAGTGGCAAGCACCACGCAGGCCGACGTCGTAGCCGCCTATATCGGCACCGCACCGGTGAACCTGATCCGGGGCTATGCCGACATGGATCTCGTCAACATGCCGATCAAGCTCACCGACATGGGCGACGCCCAGAGCAAGCTCGGATATGCACAGAACTGGGCCGACTTCACACTCTGCGAAGCCTTCGCCCAGCATTTTGACAATACCGTCGGGAATGTGGGCCCGATCTACGTCGTAAACGTACTCGATCCGGACGTACACAAAGACGCGGAAAAAACCACCAAAACGCTGACCTTCAAGAATAACCGGACGGAGTTTGAAAGCTCTGACATTATTCTGGACACCTTCGCGATCGCCGATAAGGCCGAAGGTGTGGACTATTCCCTCAGCTACAACTTTACAAAGGGCACCGTCGTGGTGCAGCTGCTCAAAGATCTGGAGTCCGACAGTCTGGAGTGTACCTACAATACCGTGGACGCCTCAGCGGTAGAGTCTGACGACATTATCGGGCAGGAAACCGCAGACGGCCAGTACACCGGACTGCACGCCATGTCTCTGCTCTATCAGTACCACAATGCCGTCCTCAATATTCTGGCGGCACCCGGCTGGAGTCATATCCCGGAAGTTTACAAGGCTATGGTGAGCACTGTCCAGAAGCTCAACGGCCACTGGGACGGTTTCGTCAATGCAGACATTCCTCTGGTGGACAGCCAGAGCCAGAAGATCGACACGATCGCGAAGGCGCAGGAATGGGCCGAGGAAAACGGCTACAACAGCGAGCGCAGCAAAGTGTACTGGCCGCAGGTAAAAGACGGCAGCGGCCGCGTGTTCCACCTCTCCACCGTGGGAAGTGCTACCATGCTGCGTGTGGATCTGGAGAACGACGGCGTGCCCTTCGAGTCTCCGTCCAATAAGGCGATCATGGCAACGGCTCAGTATTTTGGGGCAGACTCCAAGAGCCGCGGCTTCGATCAGCAGACCGCCAACAGCCTGAACGAGAAAGGCATTACAACGGCCTGCTTCTGGGCCGGTCAGTGGGTGCTCTGGGGCCCGCACACAGCGGCCTACACCTACAATGGCAGCATGGACGCCCGCGCAATCTTCGACAACAACATCCGTATGCTTATGCACATCACTAACAGCTTCCAGCTGGATCACGGAACGGAGATCGACTCCCCCATGACTCCGCAGGACAAGGACACGATCCTGAACTTTGAGAAGCAGAAGCTCGACACCCTTCTGGGGATCGGCGCTCTGATCGGCACGCCTACGGTGGAGTTTTTGGAGAGCGCGAACCCGACCAGCGACATGATGAACGGAGACTTCGTGTGGGATATTTCCGCAACGCCTACGCCGCCGTTCAAATCTGGGACTGTTCGCGTGTGCTATACCGATGAAGGCTTTCAGTCCTTCTTTGAGTCTGAATAAGGAGGTGCAGAAAAATGGGAAAATGGCTGGATATTAAGGGGCCGGTGGTGGCTGATACCGTCTACGCTGACAACACGCTGGTGGCTAAGGACGTGTCCTTCACCCTTCCGGGCCTTGAATTTATGACCGCTGACGTCATGGCTATGGGTAACATGACCGTGCCGCTCGTGGGCCTTCTGGAAAATATGGAGCTCACGATCACCAAGATCGGCGTGGACATGGGACTCAGCCGTCTGGGGCGTCTGGAAAAGCAAAACCTTGAGTTTCGCTGGGTACAGAACGTCGTCAAGTCTGACGGCACTCAGGGGACTGAGGGCTGCAAGGCTTTTGTCCGTGTTATGCCCGCGGCGCTCCCGGAGCTGGGCGTTGAGATCGGATCCGCAACCGAAGCGGAAGGCACTTACACTGTCACCCGTATGCAGATCTACGCAAACGGCGCGGAGTATATGTGCGTGGACAGACTGAGCCAGATCCTCCGCGTGAATGGCAAGGACTACATGAGCACGATCAACAACCTGCTCTAAGTATGAATATCTGAATTAACGGCCCGCCGGACTTTCCTCTGGCGGGCTTATTTTGTGAAAGGAGCCAAAGCATGAAAGAAGTAACCAAAAACCCGATCAAGGGGACGCTGCGCCTGAAAAACCCGATCCTGATTAACGGGGACGAAATCACCGAAGTGACCTACGACTCGAACGAGATCGACGGGATCCTTTTTGCAACGGCTGAGTCACGGAGGAAGGCGGCAGCAGGCCGGAAAGATATTTCTATCGCCCCGGCGGCTGAATTTGATTTTAGTCTCCACCTTTACCTCGGTTTCGCTGCCATTGTGGCCGTGAACCCCTCCTATGATTTTTCCGACCTCGAAAGGATCAAGGGGCACGACGTTGTGGAGGTTATGACGATCGGCCGAAATTTTATGCTCGCGTCGGGGGAGAAAGCACAAACGGGCGACGACTCCGGCGAGCCTACAGAGACTACGCCAGAGTCTACCACACCAGCACGGCAGACCTCGAAAAAAAGCGAGTAGCAGACTTTATTGTTGAATATGCAGAGGCGGCCGAGGATCTCGCGGAAGAAAGAAAACGCATGGAGAAGAACCGGCCGCATTTTAAGCCCAAACATGTAAGGAAACGGAGGTGAGGACATGGCGGGCAAGACCTTACAATCTACGATCGAGATCGCCGGTACCCTCAGCCCGTCTTTACAGCAGGCCATAAAGCAAGCCGTTGACCGGCTCGAAGAAATGAGCCAAGAGACGCTAGAGTCTGCCGGAGCTGCCGCGAAGCTGGCGGCCGAAATCAGCACGCAGGAGTCTGTTCTGAAAAACCTCCAACGCGGGTACGAAGATTATATCGTGAGCGGATCCGAAAGCACCGACGAAGCTCTAAAGCTCGCCGACACAATTCAAGATCTGTCCAGCGAGCTGAACGAAAACCGCGGAGCACTCGAAGCGGCCCACCAAGCCGCCCAGAAGCTCGCGGGAGGGCAAGAAGAAACAGCCGACGCATACAGCAGACTGCAAAAGCAAATCAGCGAGCAGGAGAACGAACTGGCAACGCTGCGCCGCTCTTATGCCAACGTAGCGCTCGAACAGGGGGAAACCTCGGACGAGGCGCGGCAGCTTGCGAGCCAGATCAGCCAACTTTCCGGCGATCTGAACGAGAACCGTCAAAGGCTAAGCGCTGCCGATCAGGCGGCGGATCAGCTGGGGAACTCTCTGGAGGACGCCGGGCAAGACGCGGAAAACTCCAGCGAGGGCTACACAGTGCTGAAAAATGTCCTCGCTAACCTTGTGACCGAGGGGATCAATAAGGCGGTGGACGCCTTCAAAGAGCTGTCAACGGAGGGAGACACTTCTCTCGCTATGCTAAGCGCCAGAACCGGAGCCACCGCTCAGGAGCTCGAAGGTTTCGAGGACGTCATGTACGAAGTTTATAACTCCAATTATGGCGACAGCCTCGGCGACGTTTCGGAAAAACTCTCCACCGTCATTCAAATGACCGACGATCTGGACAAGGCTTCGCTGGCTCAGATAACCAAGAACGCGATCGCACTGGAGGACGTGTTCGGCTTCGATGTGGTGGAAAGCCTGCGAGCCGCGAACAGCCTCACGGATCAGTTCGGAATAAGTGCAGAGGAAGCGTTTAACCTTATCGTGCAAGGGGCGCAAGAAGGACTGAACCAAAACGACGACCTTCTGGACACGATCAACGAGTACAGCGTCCAGTTTCGGAACGCCGGGTATTCTGCCGACGACATGTTCAACATGCTGGCAAACGGAGCCGAGACTGGAACATGGAGCATTGATAAGCTGGGCGACGCCGTGAAGGAGTTTAATATACGAATGAGCGACGGCACAGCAAACGAGTATCTCGAACAGCTCGGCCTCAATGCTGAGGAAGTGATCGCTCAATTCAACAAGGGCGGGCCGGAGGCTCAGGCTGCAATCGGCGACATTATGGAAGCCCTACAAGAATGTGACGACGCAACACTGCAATATCAGGCAGGCGTCGGCTTGTTCGGTACTATGTGGGAAGATCTGGGCGTTGACACCGTGGCGTCCCTTATGGACACTCAGGGCGCGATCCAGAGCACATCCGACGCCATGGCGCAGCTGGACAGTGCCGCCTACGATACGCTGGAGAGCTCACTCTCCCAGCTGGGGCGCACGATCAAGTCCGAAGTGGTGCAGCCAGTCGCCGAAGAACTCACTCCCGCCATGAAGGAGGCCGTGGACTATGTAAACGCGAATGTAGCCCCAGCAGTGGACTGGGTATCGTCCCACCTGCCTGAGATCGGGCTCGCGCTGGGAACGCTCAGCGCCGTTCTGGTGGCTATGAACTGGGGATCTCTCGTGTCTCAGTTTGGAAAGATAAAAGGGGCAATCACTGGATTTACGACCGCACTCGGCGCAGTCTCCGGGCCCGTTATGGCCGTGATCGCGATCGTGGCCGCTCTGGCTGCCGGTTTTATGTATCTCTGGCAGACAAACGAGGACTTCCGGGCTAATGTGACAGCGATCTGGGCTGAGCTACAAGCCAGTTTTTCGGAACTCGGAGCCGGGATCATGCAAATGATTAACCAGCTTATGCCGCTGATCCAACAGATTGCGGCGACCGTGCTCTCTGCCTTCGCACAAATCGCTTCGGCGGTGATCCCGGTGCTGGTTGAGCTAATCGGCGCTATTCTGCCGGTGATTATTGACCTCATAAACCAAATGCTCCCGATCCTGACGCAGATCGTCGAGTCGGTGCTCACTACCCTGATAGACTTAATCAATCAGCTGCTCCCGGTAATAATGCAGATTATTCAGGCGGTTTTGCCGGTGCTGGTGGAGTTTATCAACGCACTGCTCCCGCTTTTGACGCAGATCGTTCAGGCGATCCTCCCGGTATTTGTGCAGCTAATCAATGCGCTGCTCCCGATCCTCTCACAGATTGTGAACGCGATCATGCCGGTGATTATTCAGCTGCTTAACACTATTATGCCGATTATTATGCAGATCATTCAGGCGGTGCTTCCAATACTGATCCAGATCCTCAACATGCTGACGCCGATCCTGAATATGATCGTGTCACTGCTGCAGCCGATCCTGAACCTCATTATTTCACTGGTGGAGCCGATCCTGAACCTTATTATGTCGGCAATCACGCCGCTGATTAACATTTTTATGTCACTCATTAACACGGTGCTACAGCCAATCATGCCGATCCTGCAAGCACTGGCGAATATTTTCACCTCAGTGCTGGGGGCTGCCATTCAGGCAATACAGCCGATCGTGCAAAGCCTGATCTCGATTTTCCAAGGGCTGATCGACTTTATAACCGGCGTTTTCGCTGGAAACTGGAGCCAAGCATGGAACGGAGTCGTTCAGGTTTTCGGTGGCCTCTGGGACGGGCTCGTCGCTATCGTGAAGGCCCCGATCAACGCTGTGATCGGCCTCATAAACGGGGCGATCAACGCGCTGAATAGTATCAGCGTAACGATCCCCGACTGGGTGCCAGTCGTAGGTGGTAACACCTTCGGGATCAATATCCCGAACATTCCAATGCTTGCAACCGGCGGTTTTACCGACGGCGTATCAATCGCAGGCGAGGAAGGCATGGAGGCGGTAATCTCGTTCAATCCTGCCTACCGAGATCAAAATATTGCTATCTGGCAGAAAGCTGGGCAGCTGCTCGGAGCCCTCGGATCTTCCTCCGGGGGAGGCGCAGGGCTCACGAATACAGCCGGAAAGCTGCTCGCTCTGGACGACTTCTCTCTGGGGAGCCTTGCCAACAACACGAGCACCGTCATTTACTACGATTTTTCCGGCTTCACATGGAGCCCACAGATCCAGACGGAAGGATCCGGCGAGGACGCCGACGACTTCATGGCCAGACTCAAAGCGCACGAAGCCGAGTTTTTCGACTGGCTGGAGGAATTTATTCAGGCAAGGGAGGTGGCGCTTTATGCGTAGGGTAACGGGCTATCTGGAATACATCACACGCGAGGGCGACACCTTCGACGCTCTGGCGCTGCAAATGTATAACGAGGAAACCCTCGCCCACTACATTATTGAATTTAACCCCGACTATGCGGACGTTCTGATCTTCGACGCGAACGTGGCCCTCCGGCTGCCGATCGTAGAGGACGCAGAGACGCCGGAAACTCTGCCGCCGTGGCGTCGGGGCGAAGAAATCCCGGAGCTGGACGCTTCGTGAATTTTTACTATAACGGGACGGACATATATAACGACGTGTCGGTGAACTACTGCGTGCATGAAATGTTCGCGGAAAAGCAGGCCGACACGCTCGTGATCCGTTTCAACGACGTTAAGGGAGTATGGAGCAAGTGGCAACCGGCGGCCGGTGACACAGTGCGCTTCAAGGAAGGCGCAAGCGATACCGGGAAAATGTTCATTCACTCCATGAAACCCGAAAACGGGCTTTTTACGATCCGGGCCATGTCTATGCCGAAAACGGCAAAGATCCGGAAATCAAAGAGCTGGGAGGGCGTGCGCTTCCTTCAACTGGCAAATGAATTTGCCGGGAACCACGGCCTCACCTTCAAAAACTACGGGTGCGAAGATCAGGTTTACCCGTATATCAGGCAAAACAACGAGGGAGACTTTGCCGTCTTTTCTCGTCTTTGTATGCTGGAGGGCTGTCAAATGCTTATTTTTGACGGCTCTCTGCTCGCATATAACGAGCACTATATTGAGCAGCAGGAACCAGCGGGCAGCCTCACGGTGGACGAAAACGGCGTCTTTACCTACGAGGACAACCGCGACACCATGTTCGGCTCCTGCGAGGTGGCAAGCGGGAGCTACTCCGGCAAATATGTGGCCGACGCTTCAAACAGCGCCATACTGCGGCCGGAGAGCCCGATCCAAGTCACCAGCAACGCAGAAGCGGCCCGCTTCGCCAAGGGCCTGCTCCGAAATGCCAACAAATACGGACGCACGGGGCAGTTTTCCAAGGCTTTAATGACCGGGTACGCAGCCGCCAGCCTGCTGACTCTGAAAACAACGAAGGCAAGCATGTGGGACGGTACCGTCTTTGTGTACAAAGTCCGGCATGACTTCGTAGGAAACAAGTCAACGATCTATTTCAGGGATCTGCTGGAGGGCTACTAAATGGGGAATATCTACAAGGGAACAATCGCCGGGATAGAGGGCAACACCGCCCGCGTGCTCCCCTCCGACGCCGGGGCTAAACCGACCGCTAAGATCGTGATCCCGTGGCACCTCAGAGGCAGCACGGGAAACCTCACGAAAGGCACGCCGGTGGTATATGTCGAATTTGACGACGCCAGCGGGCTGCTGCTCGGCCGGGCCGACGGCGAGTGGGGCGCTTACCTTCCCGGACTGACGGCCGGATCCATATCCGTGCCGGAAGGAGACGTAAACGCCAGCGGCGTGAGCTTATCCGGGCACAGGCATGGAGGCGTAGAGCCCGGCAGCGGCACCACCGGCAGGCCAACATAAGGAGGGGCCAATATGGCGACAATGGCAAAATGGGGCTCAAAAACATGGGCCGTATCTCAGAAAAAAGTCGTCGCTCTGGAGGGGCTGGCCTTTTCCTATTCTCAGGTAGCTGACAACAACACCAGCACCGAGGAAAAGAAAACCACCAACGAGCGAGGCACGGATCTATTCCCGCTCAGCTTCACCACCGTGCTGCACAGCGGCGCAGGTGTGGACGTCCGGGCAGAGATCGAAAGCTGGAAAGAGCTTGTCACAAAAGTAAATTATTTTTATCTGGGCGGCAAGAAGCTGGGGCCGAAGCTCCAGCTCCGCAAGGTGTCCGTGAGCAATGTCGAGATCGACGACCTCGGACGCATGAGGCTGGCGACGCTGTCCTTTGAGTTTAAGGAGTACGATCCCGACACCACAAGCGTGCCGGTAAGCACTACCGCTCTGAATGTGAAGGCCAGCACGGCGTCGAAATCCCAGAACAAACCAGCAAACACGCAGGTGCAGGCAGCACCGAAAAAGACGATCACCGTCGGCTGCTATGTTAAACCGACCGGGAGCAGGTATGCAACCGGCCAAACGATCCCGAACTGGGTAAAAGAACGCAGCCACAAGGTAAGCCAGATCAAAGAAAGCCAAAACAAGGTGCTGCTCGGCCACCCGGACGGGATCAATAGCTGGGTATATCTGAGCGAAGTCACGCTCGTGTAAAGGAGGGAGGCCATGAGAGCGCAAGGGAACGGGCTCCCGCAGGTGTGCGCGGCCAACCTGCTGCGAACCGTGCGGGGCGAAGTAGCATACGACAGACTCAGGGGCCGGGACGGCGCTCTGATCGACCAGCCAAACGCCACCGACGCGGCAGCGGCCGACGCCGAGTGGGTACTCGAAACCTACGAACCACGGGTGAACGCTGAGGAGATCGTCACAGATCCTACCGGCGTATTATCCGGGGATTTTAGCATGACCGTGAATATCACGGAAAGAAGGGAGGATGAGGAAATCGAATGAGCGAGCTCCAATTTATCGAAACAAGCGCCCAGCAGGTGCATGAAACTATTATCAGCGAGCTGGAGAACGGAGTCAACGATCCGCTCTATCCGGGCGACGAGCGCCGGATCTTCGGCGACGCCATGGCCGAGGTGATCGTGGCCGTATATAACAGTGTCAACGACGCCTGCAAGCAGAAAATGCTCCGCTACGCTCGCGGATCCGTGCTGGACGCTCTGGGCGAAAACCGAGACACGCCACGCCTCGATCCTACCTTCGCCACCACGACGCTGCGCTTCGGGATAAACGAGGCCATAGCGTCGAATATTGTTATACCGGCCGGGATCCGGGTGACGAACGACTTCGTTCACTATTTCCTGACCGACGCCACCGTCGTGCTCTATGCCGGTAGCCTCTATGTGGAGGTATCGGCCACGGCAGAAAGCGGCGGCACCGACTACAACGACATAGCGATCGGCGAGATCTCTCAGATTGTGGACGTCTCCGACGTTCCCCTGATCGACTATGTAACCAACACGGAAGCCACGGCAGGAGGCGGCGACCGCGAGGACGACGAGGCGTACCGGGAAAGGATCCGGGAGGCAGAGAACCGGCTCAGCACAGCGGGCCCGGCCAAAGCCTACAAATACTGGGCCATGACCGCAAACCCGCTCGTTACTGACGCGGTGGTGGAGTCTGAGACGGAAACCGTCACGCGCACGCTGCCGGTATATGACGGCCACGCCTTCCAAGGCGGTGCCAACCTCCTGCCGGAAACCTTAACCGTGTATCTGCCAAGCGGAGCGGAGGCCGCGCCTCAAACGGACTACACCGCCACATATAGCGACGAACTGCTGACACTGACGCTCTCCGGGGCTCTGGCCGAAGCGGAAACCGTAAAGATCGAGATCACCCGGAACATGTACGGGCGCGTCAAGATCGTGCCTATATGCGCCGGTGGAGAAATCCCTGACGAGGATATACTGGCCGACGTGCTGGCGGCCTGCTCTGCTGACGACGTGAGGCCACTCACGGATCTGGTGCAGGTGGAGGCTCCGACAACATATCAGTACGACATTGAGCTGGAATACTGGACAACTAAAGCGAATGAGTCCGAAGTCGTGGAAAATGTGGAGGGATCCGGCGGGGCAATCGACCAGTATATCTACTGGCAAGGCTCCAGCCTCGACCAAGACATAAACCCGGACTATCTGCGGAAGCTGATCCTCTGCCCGCACTGGGAGGAAGGGCTGACAGGGGCCACGCGGGTGAACATCATAAAACCGGTATACACCGAACTTCCAAGCACCACCGTGGCCGAGTTTTCCGGGAAGCTGACCGTTTCCCACAAAGTAAAGGACTAAGGAGGCGAGGCTATGGCAGGAATGAAAATATCAGATCTTGACTTTGTGCGGCTCCTGCCCGCCTTCATGCGCGACGACGAGGCAGCGATCGCACTCAGCAAGGCCATGAATAAGCTCATACAGCCACCCGGCAGCAGGATCCCGACGATCCGGACATGGGACGAGATCGACAACCTCAACGAGCCGGAGTGTGACGAGCTGGCGTGGGAGCTGGACATTGACTGGTACGACTCCACCGGCATGAGTCTGGAAGAAAAAAGGGAGACGATCAAGCTCGCCCAGCAGATCAAACGCAAGCGCGGGACAAAATGGGCCGTTGAGCGCCTGATCTCTGCTTACTTCGGCGAGGGCTATGTCATGGAGTGGTACGAAATGTACGACTCCCCTTACACCTTCGTAGCACTGACAACGAACACCAACACGGACGCCCAGAACTTTGAAAAGTTTGTGGAGGCCGTGAAGGCTGCGAAAAATGCACGCTCGCACCTTGCGGGCGTTTTCTATTTCTGGCAGCAAGGGCCGGATCCGGGCATTGAGTACCGGCTGGACACTTCGCTGCACCGGTACAACTTCGTGAAATGCGGCACCCGTCCACGGATCGCAACCGTCGGCTTTATCGTAAAGCCGAGCATTGAAACGGATCCGGAGGAAACGCTGCACCTTTACGGCTTCACGAAAGCCGGGGAGCTGACGTGTGGCACATACCCGCGTCCGGGGACACTGGGCGCAGTAGTGAAAAGCGGGATCACTGCCGAAGCAGAAGCTCAGGCGATCCGCTACAACTTCGCCCGCGAAGCCGGAACCTACCCAAACACCGCTACACTGGGGCGAGTGCTCAGACAGGAGATTAAAGTGGAACAGGCAGACGAGGCTCTGGCCTACGAGCTGCCTAAAACTTCCGGGCAAATTTGCGGCACATATCCAAGGCCCGGAACTCTGGGAAACGTGCTGCAGCACACAGTCGGCGTCAATCTGGCGGCGGCTTTTTCATTGTACCAATTTATAAAGGCGGGGACGCAGAAATGCGGAACCATGCCGGGCGGCGGCACAATAGGCGCGGCCGCAACCAACAAAGCAGCTACAGCGCTGCAAGTCTCCAGCGTGGCATACAGCTTCGTGAAGTGCGGGACGCGGTGCTGCGGTGAATAAATCGAAAGGAGGACACCCGCATGAGCTACTTTTACGACACCTTCATGGGACACCGGAGGGATCAGTGGCTCCGCTCGATCCACGCGGTAGAAGTACAGACCGGCGGCAGCTGGCACAGGGGAGCGATTAACAAAAAGCTCGTAGAGGGCGACACGCTTGTGATTTTAGCCACCTTCCCGACGCTGGACTCCGTGGCCTGCACGATCGACGCCTCGCGCCTGATTGACACCCGCGGGGAAGTCGCTGCATACCAGCAGCGCACGATCAACAAGGTAGCGGGACAGGGCACCATGATTAAGCTCTCGATCCCGATCTACGAAGTAACAGCCTAAAGGAAGGAGGTAAACAGGCATGTATAACGCAACGTACTGGCTCGACAGAGTGGTGGACGAAGAAAGTCAGGAAGTCATTCAGGAAGGCACAGACCAGAGCGCCGGGCACTTTAACAACATGGAGGAAGGTATTTCCGACGCACATCTGGCGACTGCTATCCTCCTGATCTCCGCTTCCTTATCAGCCGATCAGGTAGCCACCGAAGAACAGACGATCACACTCGAAAACTCCGAGAGTTTCCCGTTCAACAACTCGGTGGAAACCGTGGCCCTGAATACGGCCCGGAACTTCACGGACTACACCGTGGAGGCCGAAGTGCTGGAGCATGACGGGAATGTCGGCGACGTGAAGATTTTCAGCCGCCTGCTGAATGGCTTCAAAGTGGCCTATGACGGCAGCGCCAAAAACGCCACTATCAAACTGAGAATTAAAGGAGGAATGTAACCATGGCAGATCAGAACAATGTAAAGGTTATTGAAAAGAACGCGGGCCCGAAAATTGCCTATGAGCAGACGGGCACCTGCCTGATCTTCGGCGATTATGAGCTGATGATTAACGCGGCAAAGTACCAGAAAGACTGGGATGTGACCGTGGATATTTGCAAGGACAAGGCCGGAAACCTTACGATCGGCACCGAGTCCGGGCTGCGTTATGTGGCGCAGGTAATGATCCCGGCAGCCACTTACACCGAGACACCGATTGAACCGGAGGAAGGCGCGGAGCCCATGTCCGACACTGGCGAGGGCATGAACAGCACTGTGCAGAGAGAGCAGAACCCGCTCGACATGGGCGACGTTACGCTCGTACTCTGGAGCATTGAATAAACCAAAAAGGAGGACATGACAATGGCAAACTTTGATCTTTCCAGTCTGGCACTCAAAAGCGTGTGCCCGAACAATGAAATTTTTGTGGACGACGCGGATCTGCCGTCCGTTATGGTGTATATCCCGAAATTTAAGAACAGCGACGTGCTGACCGGCGGCAACGACAGCACCCACCCGGCTTTTATTGTAAACGGGCAGGAAATCCCCGGCTTTTGGTACTCCAAGTACCAGAACGTCGTACACACCACGCAGCTGACCGACGGCAGTATCGCGGCAGCGTACAGTCTGCCGGGCGAGGATCCGGCGGCAAACATTAACTTTGACACCGCCCGCTCCCGCTGCGAGGCAAAGGGCGCAGGCTGGCACCTCTCCACCAACGCCGAGTGGGCCGCGATCGCCCTCTGGTGCAAAAAGAACGGCTTCATGCCTTACGGGAATAACAACTACGGCAAAGACACCCGCGAGAGCAATTACAAAGCGATCCCGACGTATTTCTACGGCCCTGACAGCGATCAGCCGGAAGGCACCACGGCCAGAGTGGCAACTGGCACCGGCCCGCTTACATGGAGCCACGACAAGACTCTGAGCGGTATCTGGGATCTGAACGGTAACGTGTGGGAGTGGCAGGGCGGCATCCGTCTTGTGTGGGGCGAGCTCCAGATCCTTGCCAACAACGACGCAGCGGATCCGGACAACCCGCAGAACACGACCAGCGTGTGCTGGAAGGCTATCAATGCGGCCGACGGCTCTCTTGTAGAGCCTGAGTGTGAAGTGGGCGACAGCTCCGCGACTCTCTCCGGCAGCACCGTGAAGTTGGACTATGTGAGCAACGCATGGCAGTGGACAACGACCGTCGCAAGCTCTCAGGACGCAAGCCGCAGCTGCACCTTCGGAAAAGTCACCGCAGCGGCAGCAGTCGGAGAGGCTGCCAAGATCCTGCTCCGCTCCCTTGCCCTTCTCCCGGACGAAGGGGCCGAGGAAGCCGACTACGAAGGTGATTATTTCTGGTGGAACAACGGCGTAGCCGAGCGCTGCGTGTATCGCGGGGGCGGCTGGAACAACGGCACGAGCGCAGGCGTGTTCTGCCTCAACGGCTACCACTCCCGCTCCGGCGTCGGCTGGGACCTCGGCTTCCGCTCCGCTTATATCCCGGAAATCGGGTAATCTGGCAATCTGAAAATCTGGCTAAGGGGCGGCCCACCAAAGCCGCCCCTTTACCACAGTAAGGAGAAACAACATGGACAACCTACAACTCCGGCAGCGGATCGTCCGATCCATGATCCGGGTGGGCGAACGCACCAATAACATGCGAAAGCCGGAAAAATTCGAGTACCGCAAGCACATGACCGCCGCTTTTATGGACATGCTGGAGCTCTGCATTGAGGCGAACCGGGCCAGAGGCCAACGCCGGGTAGAGCTCCAGAACAAAATGGACACGAAGCTGGACGTGCTGCGCTCCCTCGTAGACACCGCAGTTTCACCGGAGGATCGCCTGATCTCTCCGGGGCTCCATGAGGTATGGAGCAAGGAGCTGAACGAAATCGGGCGTATGCTGGGCGGCTGGAAAAAGTCGAACGAGTAACGCCCGTGGGGAATGTGTCGTGATAAAAGGGGGCGCTGCGTGTATCGCGGGGGCAACTGGAACAACGGCACGAACGCAGGCGTGTTCTACCTCAACGGCAACAACTCCCGCTCCAACGTCAACTGGAACATCGGCTTCCGCTCCGCTCTTGCCTTGTTTGCTTATGTCCTGCGAGCCACGGCTTTGCAGGAGCACAAAGGCAAAAGGGACGCATTTCCCGGCCGACAAGGCCAAAGATGAACGCTCGCGCAGCTCGCCGGTGAACTACTGGGGGCGGCGGGCAAACCGCGCAGGCTGGCCGTTCCTGCTTTATGCGGGTGAAGGGCGGCCGCGATCCTGCGGCGTGGCGGCCGTAGGGAAACGGCCGTTTCAAGGAGTGTCACACGCGGGCCTTTTTATAAAAACATGGAAGGAGTGACGGCTATCAAAGAAACAGAAAAGCCTTCCCTTCTGGAACGTATATACTCGTGGGAAAATCTGCTGAACGCATACCACGAAGCAGCGAGCGAGAAATGGTACCGCAGCGACGTGCTGGCCTTCTCTGCGAGGCTGGAGGAAAATCTGATTGAAATACAAAACTCCCTGATCTGGCGCACTTACAAGGTGGGCCGATACCGGGAGTTTTATGTTTCGGAACCAAAGCGCCGCCTTATTATGGCGCTGAGCTTCCCGGATCGCGTCGTGCAGTGGGCCGTATATCTCCAAGTCAACAAAGAGCTCGACAATGGCATGATCTACCATAGTTACGGCTGCCGGGTGGGAAAAGGCACCACAAGAGCAGCCGACCGGCTGCAATACTGGGCGACACTTGTTGACCGCAAACCGGGGCCGAGCTGGCACTACTTAAAGCTGGATATTTCAAAGTATTTTTACCGGGTAAACCATGAGGTTTTACTCGGTATTTTGCGGCGCAAATATCCAGACGAGGACGGCTTTCTCTGGCTCATGGAGACGATCATCAACTGCGACCACACGCCCTTCGGGCTTCCTCCGGGAAAGACGGCTGACGAGGTACCGCCTTCGGAGCGGCTCTTTGAGGTGGGTATGCCGATCGGGAACCTTACCAGCCAGCTGCTTGCGAACGTCTGCCTTAACGAGCTGGATCAGTACATCAAGCACGAGCTGAAAGCACATTTTTACGAGCGTTACATGGACGACATGGCGCTGCTGCACCCAGACGCCACAGTGCTGAACGAGTGGCGGGTGAAGATTGAGAACTACCTCAACAATGTGCTGCACCTCGAACTTAACGGCAAGACAACGATCGGACTCGTAAAGCGAGGGATCACCTTTGTAGGCTGCCGGATCTTCCCCGGCTACCGCAAGCCGACAAAGCAGAGCGTCAAAAAGATGAAGGCGCGTATGCGGTATATCGCCAAGGAGTACGAGGCGGGGCTGATTGACTTTGACGCAGTAGACGCTACCATGCAAAGCTACTTCGGTATGCTGAGCCACTGCTCCACTCACGGGCTCCAGAAGTGGATCACAAACAATATAGTTTTCAAACGAAAAGAACCGGCCGCGGAGGCCAAGGAGGTGAACCTATGGACATAACAGCGATCGTTATCGCCGCGAGCATACCCTCAGCTCTTACCGGCTTTTGCTTCTGGCTTATTGAAAGAAATATCAAAAAGCAGGACAAAAAGCGAGAGGCTGAGGAAGCCGCCAGACGTGAGGACGAAGAAAGACGCGAAAACCTCAGACAACAGCAAGAAGTTTTTCTTGTTCAGGGTGTAAACGCTTCGATCGCACTGGGGGAGGCGACCGCCAGAGCGGTGCAGAGGATCCCGGACGCGCACTGCAACGGGGACATGCACGCGGCGCTTGAGTATGCAGCAAAAGTCAAACACGCGCAAAAGGATTTTCTGACAAAACAGGGGATCAATTCTATTTACGAATAGGAGGCGAGGAACATGTGCGAAGAATACACGGAACCCGCCGAAGCAACCGGATCCGCTCCTGATCCACAGATCCAGCAGCTCGCTGAGGAAAACAAAAAACTCAGAGAACAGATCCAGCAAATGCGGGCCGCTGCTGCAGCAAAAAAGAAAGTTGAGTTTTCAAAGCTCATTTTTTTGGGTGTGAGTATCGCCACCATAGCGATCACCGTCTTTTCCTGCCGCATGATCTGGATCACCATGGACACATCCGTGCTGGCCTACCTGATCCCGGCGGTATTTGCGGAAATGGCCTCGGCGACCGGTTTCTATTACACCAAAGCAAAGGCAGAAAACAAGATCAAGCTCATGGCTCTGAATGGCGTCAAGCCGGAGCCGTCGAACTTTGAAACCTATTGACGGAAGGAGGAACACATGGGACTGACAGGAAAAAACAACGAGGAAAAGGCGTGGAACTTCCTCAAAAGTAAGATCGCGAATGACTTCGGCGTCGCTGGCCTTATGGGCGAGCTATTCGCCGAGAGCGGGCTCAACCCGCAGAACCTCCAGAACTCCTACGAGAAAAAACTTGGTTTCACGGACGCCACATACACCGCGGCCGTAGACTCCGGGAACTATACCAACTTTGTGCATGACTCCGCGGGCTACGGCGTTGCACAGTGGACGTTCTGGAGCCGGAAGGAGGCGCTGCTCAACTATGTGAAGGCGCTCGGCACTTCGATCGGGGATCTGGAGGCACAGCTCGGCTTTTTATACAAGGAGCTAAGCGAGAGCTACCCCTCTGTTCTGGCTGCACTGAAAACAGCCACCAGTGTGAGGGCTGCAAGCGACAAGGTACTGACCGACTTTGAACGACCGTCCGATCAGTCCGAAGCGGTAAAAATCAAACGGGCGAGCTACGGCCAGACGTATTATGACAAATACGCAAAAGCCGGAGCTTCCCAGAACACACAAGGAGGCAATAATATGAGCAATAGTCCATTAGTAAACTGTACCGTAAAGAGTCCGAACCATAGCGGGAAACGTACACACAGCATTGACACACTGACGCCTCACTGCGTTGTGGGGCAGCTCACAGCGGAAGGGATCGGCTCCTGCTTCCCGGCGGGGCGCGAAGCAAGCTGTAACTACGGGATCGGCAAAGACGGCCGCGTTGTCCTTGTTGTGGACGAGTGTAACCGGAGCTGGTGCAGCTCCAGCGACTCCAACGACCAGCGGGCCGTGACGATTGAGTGTGCCAGTGACAAGACGGATCCCTACGCCATGAACTCAGCTGTTTACGAAAAGCTGATCGAACTCTGCGCGGACATCTGCAAGAGAAACGGCAAAAACAAGGTTTTGTGGCTGGGAAGCAAAGAGAAAACCCTCGCATATACACCAAAAAGCAACGAAATGGTACTGACCGCACACCGTTGGTTTGCAAATAAAAGCTGCCCCGGCGACTGGCTCTATTCTCGTTATGGAGAGCTTGCCGAGCGGATCAACGCCTTACTGGGAACTGGCGGCAGCTCTGGCTCCAGTAGCGGATCCACTGGCGGCAGCTCCGGCTCTGTCCTCTACTATGTCCAGAGTGGAGCATATTCTAAGAAGGCAAACGCCGACGCTCAGGCCGCAAAACTTAAAGCGGCAGGTTTTGAGGTGCTTGTGAAGAAAGTCGGCAATCTCTACAAGGTACAGACTGGAGCATATTCTAAAAAAGCGAACGCTGACGCTCAGGTAGCAAAACTCAAAGCGAAGGGCTTCGACGCTTTCGTGACGACCAACGGAGGCAGCACGGCCTCGACTTCCTCGGAGATCTCAGTCGGAGACACTGTTCAATTTGCGGGCGGGCCTCATTATGTCAGCGCCACCGCTTCTGCGAGCTCTGGCACTCCAAAAGCAGGCCCGGCCAAAGTGACAGCTATCAAAAAGGGAGCAAAACACCCCTACCACATCATTCACACCACCAGCGCCTCCACGGTTTACGGCTGGGTGGACGCTGACAAAGTATCAAAATGATCGAGGGAGTTTTTAACCTGATCCCCTTCGTCGTTCTCGTAACTTTAATAATTTTATGGATACGGGCACTTGTGAAATGGGACGGGATCCGGCGCTGCGACGAGCGGTGCGACTCCTGCCCGTTTCCTCCGTGCCGAAAAGGAGGAAGAAATGACAGAAACCATGCAGCAGATCACCGACGCCCTTATACCGATCCTTTGCCTGCTCATCACAGCAGGCGGCGGCTATCTGGTGGCACTTCTGCGCCGCCAGACTCAGCAGATCGAGAAAGACCTGAACAGTGAGACGGCCTCGAAGTACATCGAACTGGCAACAGCGGCCGTAGAGCAGGCCGTGACATACACGGCCCAGACCTTCGTTGACGCGCTGAAAGCAGAGGGGGCATTTACAAAAGAGAAACAGCTGGAAGCATTTCAGAAGGCAAGAGACAAGGTGCTGGAGATCCTCGGAGATACTACCGTGGCCGCTCTGGGCGAAATTTACGGAGACTTCGACGTGTGGCTCGACACCAAGATCGAACAGGTATGCCGGGATATTAAAGCACCGGAGGTTGAAAAGGCAGCTACCACAGCAGCGGCAGCCACGGCGGCAAGCGTAGCGAGCACGATCGCCACCACAGCAGTGCAACAGATCGCAGCCGAAGCAATACCGGCAGGCGAACCGGTAGAAAGCGAAGTAAAAACAGAATAAGCGCGGGAAATCTCCCGCGCAAATGAGAAAGCCCGGCGGGAGAAATCCTGCCGGGCATTTTTCTATTATTCAACAGTCTGGCCGATAGCTTCGAGCGACTCCCGGATCTGGCTGAGGTTTTCCTGCGTGGCGTCGTCCTCCACGCTCTCAGCTCCCCGGTAAACATACTTGACCGCCTGCTCCAAGTCCATGCCGAGCTCCGCATAATCTCTCGCGGCCTCGTCACTCTCATAGGCGTATTCAAGCCAGTAACCGTATGAAATGGCCTGCTCCATTGTTTCGTTGTCCGTGTAGAAATCAGGATAATGCTCTACAATGAAAGCCACGGCCTCGTCTCGTTTCGCGTCTGAAACACCGTTTTCCTCAACATCCTGCTTCGCAGCCAAGGCCAGCGCGTCCACTTTTGCGCTTGTGTTCGCCTCTGGCTCTGCTTCGGTCTCCGCTTCACTCCCTGTCTCAGTGACCGACTCCTGAGCCTCCGGTGCCTCTGAGGTGGCCTGCGTTCCCGAAGTCTGCGGCTGCTGCGTTTCGGTATTTCCTCCCACTGCTGCCGCAATCAAAACGACCGCCACAACTGCGATAATGATCCACTTCTTTTTGCCCCGTGGGGCTTCCGATTGCTTCTGATCTGCGTCCTTTTTTCGCATAATGTTTTTACCTCCTGCACATGCTTGAATTAGCGTTTTTTCGCCTTTAGTCATGTTTGGGATAATTATACCGGGCGAAGCATGGTAATGTCAATATGCGTTCTACCTATCTTTGGCATAAAAAGGAGGCACTGAAAAAGTGAAAATTTACAAGCACAAAGACGGCAGGTGCAACGCTTCGGGGCCTCAAATCAAGGCGCTGCGTGAGGCTGCGGGACTCTCTCAGGAGCAGCTCGCGGCAAAGATACAGCTTGCCGGGCTAAATCTGAACCAGAAAGCGATCAGCAGGATAGAAACCGGTGATCGAGTAGTCCCTGACTACGAACTTATATTTTTCTCTGAGGTGCTGGACGTACCGATCGAGCAACTACTCAGTGCAGAAGAATGAGGGCGGGAAACCGCCCTTTTCTTGCGAAATAACGCGAAAACAGCAGGAAATGAGCTTGACTATATACATCTTTAGATGTATAATAAACGTACAAGGTAAGGGAAAACCTGAGTAAACAGAAAGGAGGAACAAAACCACAGAAAGGAGGCGAACCGGTGGACGATAAAGAGAAGCAAACAAAAGAACTGCTCGAAGTTCTCAAAAAGGCTTTAGAAAGTGAAGCGGTGGAACGGATCACAATAACCATAAAGCCAAACAAGAAACCCAAGCAGTCCTAAGCTCTGGCGGTGGGATATTCCCACCCACCGCCTTTATTATATCCGCCGCCATTCGATAAGTCAAGAAGGAGGCCAGACATGGAAATCACGGTAAAGATCGAAAAAAGAAATGATAACCTCAAAGATCGCAGACAGGCCGCCGGGCTTTCCCAGTCCCAGCTCGCAAAGCTGGCCGGTGTCGGCGTCCGTGTCTACCAAAATTATGAGCAGGGAGTCCGGGACGTAAGCAAGGCGCAGCTTTCCACGTTACTGCGTATCTGCAAGGCTCTGAATTGTAAACTCTCAGACATTGTAACCGACGAGGAAACCGCGGAGCTTTTGAGGGAATATGAAAAATAACACCAAGGAACAAGTGGAGGGGCGGCTACGGCCGCCCTTCTTTTTATGCGGAGGGATATATAATGGCACGACGTTTCAAACATTTAACAAAAACCGACCGGCTGCGTATGGAGCAGCAGCTCAAAGACGGAAAAGGGGCAAAGGAGATCGCCGAAAATCTCGGTGTCCACATTTCCACCATATACCGGGAGAAAAAACGCGGGCAGTATGAGCACCGTAATAGCGACTGGACGACAGAGATCCGGTACAGCCCAGACATAGCCCACGATCGGTACCGAGAAAACCTGAAAGCCAAAGGGCCAGAGCTGAAACTGGGAAAGGATCGGAAACTCGCCGAGTACATCGAGCACAAGATCGCCGACGAACAATACAGCCCCGCGGCGGTACTGGGAAGGATCAAAGCGAAAGGTTTAAAGTTTAATACTACGATCTCGGTAAACACCCTTTACAGTTACATAGACAAGGGCGTATTTCTCCGGATCACAAATAAGGATCTTCCCGTCAAGGGAACGAGAAAACGAGAATACCGGCATACAAAATCCCAGTCCAGACCGCCAAAAGGTGAAAGTATAGAAAAACGGCCGGAAGAAATCAATAAACGGGAAGCCTTCGGCCACTGGGAAATGGACTGCGTGGAAAGCGCTAAGGGCTGCACTACAACGCTGCTGGTACTGACCGAGCGGCTTACTCGTCGGGAAATCACACGGAGAATGGAAGCCAAGAAAGCAGAAAACGTCGTGGCCGAGCTGGACGCTCTGGAAAAGCGATACGGTGAGCTTTTCCCTCTGATTTTCAAGAGCATAACGGTGGACAACGGATCCGAATTTGCAAACTGCGAAGGAATGGAGCGGAGCTGCCTCCACGAAGGCGAGAAAAGGACAAAGCTATATTACTGCCACCCGTACAGCGCATACGAGCGCGGCAGCAACGAGAACCAGAACAAACTCGTGCGCCGACATGCTCCGAAGGGATCGAGCTTCGAGGACATGACGGAGGAACGAGCCGACTATATAGAAGGCTGGATGAACGACTACCCGCGGAAAATGTTCAACTGGCACACCCCGGAGGAAGCATTTCAGGCAGAAATAAAGGCCCTCAGTGGGGCCTTATAAAATTTTTTTGACTTTTTTCGCATTTACTCTTGACATTTACCATTTCGATTACTTGACGCAGACAGGGCATCATGTTAGAATGAGTGGGATTGGGAATGTAAGGAAAAGAAAGGAACCAAACATGATTACCTTATTAAAAATGCCGGCACTGTTTCTGGGAATGCTCGCGGTGTTCTGCTGCCTGGGTTCTTTTTTTATCAGAGAAAACAGGTATGAGAGCGGACATCTGGGTGAAACTGTGCTGTTTGGCTTTATTGCATATTACTTCTTATTTGAACTGATTTCTGTGCCGATGATGGTGCTCGGTGCAAAGCTGCATCTGCTCGCATGGGTATGGGCTGCTGTTGTGGCTGTCCTTGTAATTGCTTCCATCTGTCTTCATCTGGGAATGTGGAGAGAGTGGAGAAAAAGAAGCGGCGGTTTCTGGAGAGGAAAGACGGCGGCTTTTTATGTGATGCTGGTGCTGATTGGAATCCAGCTGTATTTTGTTGCTGCACTGCAGGAAAACGGCAGTGCGGATGCAGCGTATTATGTGGGAAGTGTGACAACGAACCTTGCGACAGATTCCATCAGCAGCTTTGACCCATATACAGGAAAAGCACTGGATTTTTTTAACATCCGTTATGTGTTCAGCATGTATCCGGCAGCAAATGCAGTACTGTGCCGTTTAACGGGCCTTCATCCGCTCGTAGTGACGAAGGTGATTCTCTGTATGATGACGGTAGTTTTAAGTTATCTCGTCTATGCACAGATCGGAAAGGCGCTGTTAAAAGAAAAACAGATGGTATGGGTGCTCCTGTGCTTTATCAGTGTTGTGAATCTGAATTTTCATACGATCTTTTCGAATGCGTCGTTCCTGCTGACGAGGGGATACGAGGGAAAGGCCGTATTGTGCAATATCATCCTCCCGTTTCTGTTTTATCTTGGCCTGCGCATGTATCAGGAGAAAAACGGAAAGAGAGTCTGGCTGCTGTTTTTCATGACAGGCGTCGCTGCGATTGACCTTACGATGTCATCCATGATGACCGTACCGGTGGCCATGAGTGCTGTGATTCTGCCGAATCTTGTGCGGAAAAAACGCTGGGGACAGAGCGGGCTCTATCTGCTTGCTGTGCTGCCGTGTGTGCTGGTGCTTGGGGTCTATCTCCTTGGTGTGCGCGGTATCCTGCAGATTCCGGTTGTGCGGTAGAAAGGAGAAAATGTGGGCGGAATAAATCTGAATGAGAGCGGCCTCGATTTTGTGAGACAGGTCTTTGTGACGTTTGGAGGAAACACAACCGTACTGACGCTGTTTCTGCTGTCGGTGCTGTATCTCGCTTTAAAAGGAAAAAAGGAAGAGCGGTATGTGTTCGTAACAACCGCTGTTTTTCTGGCCTTTACGGTATACAATCCATTTGCGGTGAAATATATCCTGGGAAAACTTGGAATGGTCAATGTCTATTACCGGTTTTTCTGGATTCTGCCGATGGTACTGACCATCGGATATGCCTGCACGAAAGTTGTGGGCGGGCAGAAAAAAGGCTGGAGACGGTATCTGACCGCGGCTGCGCTGGCAGCGGTCATCTGTTTTGGCGGAAATTCCGTACTGGCTGGCGGACTGCCGAAGCTGCCGGATAACCAGTACAAGATGCCAGATGATCTTCTGGCCGTCTGTACGGTGCTGCACGAAGAAGCGGGAGAGGGAACCGTAAGAGTTGTCTTTGAACCGGATTTCAACCTGATCGTGCGGCAGTATGATGCTTCGTTTGAACTGGTTCTGGACCGCGATATGGTTCTGACCTATCAGGGCTCCAATACGGTATCAACTGATGCACTGACCGAGCAGGAAATTGAAGACGAAACAAAGATCCTTCAGATTATCACACAGATGGATCTGTCGCTGGATCAGAAAGAATTTTACAGAAGTCTTAGGGAAATGAATGCAGAGTATATTGTACTTTCGAGCAGTTCAGCGGCAGTATCCTATGTGGAAACAGCGGGGTGCATCCCGGTAAGAGAAGTAGAAGGGCATATCATTTTCCGCGTGGAAGAAAAGTAAGAAGGAGGACTTGTTTTTGAATAAGGCAAAAGATTATATTCAGCTGCACCTGAATATCCTGCTGTTTTCTCTGACGAGTGTGTTCTCGAAAGCAGCATCGGTTCAGCTGAACCGGGGAGGAATCAAAAATCCTCTATTATATGTATTTTTATTTCTGATGGTTGCAAACTGTGGCATTTACGCTATTGCATGGCAGAAGGTAATCAAAAAATTCTCTTTGTCAACCGCATATGCAAACCGCAGCGTCTATCTGATCTGGTCCCAGATCTGGGCCGTGCTCATTTTTCATGAAAATCTGACGGTAAAAAATATCATCGGCCTTCTGATTGTGCTGGTGGGAGTTATGGTGGTGCAGCGATATGAATAAATATATGATTTTAATGCTGATCTGTACAATGTTTTCCGCAGTATCACAGATTCTGCTGAAACAAAGCGCCAACGAGGAGCATGCATCTGCACTTCGCGAGTATCTGAACTGGCGCGTGATTGTGGCGTATCTGATTTTTGGCAGTGTACTTCTTTTAAATACGTATGCCTACACACAGGTAGATTTGAAATACGGTCCGGTGTTGGATACCTTTACGTACGTCTTTGTCCTGCTGCTTTCCTTTGGCGTTTTGAAAGAAAAGGTATCAAAAGGAAAGCTGATTGGGAATCTGATTATTATCCTGGGAGTACTGGTGTATACATTGCCGTAAAACGTTCCGATGATGGAAAGAAAGCGATATCAGCTAAGCAGTCCTTGTCCTTTGAAATAGGGGGTCTGCGTACAATAAACGAACGGCTTTTGATTATGAATAAGAAAAAAATAGATTATCGTTTTAAGATATTATATGCTGTGGCGATTCTGATGGTTGTTGCGGGACATTGTGATGGTGGTGGAATTTCTTTGGACTTTGCGCAATGGTTTCCGTATGAGGGAATCCATCTGGCGCTGTTTACTTTTTGTTCAGGATATTTTTTTAAAGATGCAGCACTGAAACGACCGGGGAGATATGTCTGTAAAAAGCTTCGTACCCTGATACTTCCAATGTATGGGTATACGATTGCGTATGGGCTGCTTGTCAGGTTATTACATCGGTGGGGCTTTCAAATCGGTGGAAAATTTAATTTGCACAATATTCTGATTTCACCTTTAAACGATGGGCATCAGTTTGTCCTTAATATGGCCGGCTGGTATATTGTGCCCTTGTTTATGGTAGAAATATTAAATTGTATGATTCGGGCATTTTTTAAGCGAAAAGGATGGCAGATACCGGAATGGATATTTTTTGCAGGGGCAGTACTTATTGGAATGGGCGGCAATTTTTTGGCGATTATGGAATATCGCACCAGCTGGTGGCTGACAGTGGTCAGAATTCTGTATTTTGCTCCGTTTTATGCAATGGGTATTTTTTATAAAAAGATACTGGAGAAATATGTGGACAGGATTCCATCTGTAGTGTATTTTGCGATTGTGTTTACTGCAAAACTTATGATTTTTCTTCATTATAAAACTAGGTTGGCTTATACGCCAGCGTGGTGCAATGACTTTAATCAAGGACCGGTCATGCCAATTATTATTGGTTTTTTGGGAATTGCACTTTGGATGCGGATTGCAACGATAATGGAACCAGTATTTGGAAGAAAAAAGTGGATTAATCTTCTTGCAGACAACACATTTTCGATTATGGAAAATCAGTTTTTGGGTTTTTTACTTGTAAAAGTTGCTTTCGGAACAATTGCGAATGGCACAAAGCTGTTTTTGAAGTTTGACTGGTCAAGATGTAAAAGTGATATTTGGTGGTATTATATGCCGAAGGACGTAGAACAGACAAAAATTCTGTATTTATTAGCAGCGATTTTTGTTGCCTTACTGATCCAGTGGATCCTTACACAGGTGAAAAAAATGGGAAAAAACATATTTTTGTACGTAAGACAATAGTTAAGCGTATACTGCTTTAAATATTTTGCAAAATAAAAATCCCGCAGAAAAAGAAATGAAAACTTTTTCTGCGGGATTTTATTTTATATTGCATAGATCTGAATCGTTATCAAATTTTTATTGATAATCGATAGGAGACAGGTCGTGAGGATCATCTTCCGCAGAAGAGCCTAGATGTCTGATGGTTTTGGAATTATCCTCATTTTCAGAGAAATCGTCCTCATCTATTCCAGAAGAAGAACTTTCGACTGTGGAATCCAAATCGTTTTCTGTAAAAGAAGAAGCGGAGGAAATGTCACTTACCGAAGTGGAGTCGGGTGTTTCCTCTTCCAATTCAGGATTTGTATCGCAAGGACCCTCGATGAGATGGTAATCCGACTCGGAAAAATGATACCATTTCCCATCCTCAAGCTTTTGCCAGCCGGAAACCGCGTGGCCGTCCTTATCAATAAAATAAGACTGCTTACCGTCAGCCCAGAGCTGATGTGGATTGTAAGTTACCCATTCGTTATTGGCAAATCGATCTTCTTCCTTAATATAAAATTTCTGATATTCGCCATCGCCGACCCAGACGGGGGTAAGATCAGCATCAAGTTCATCGAAGAATCGGGAGCCCATAGAGAGCTGGCGATTCAGTTCATCGAAGCCAAGTTCTTCGGCAAGTGTAGGCTTGTCTGAAAAAAGATTCGTACCAAGTCCAAGACGGTCACCGTCAATGACAGCTCCAAGGCTTGCGAGAGTAGTTGGGAACATATCCATCGTGGTGAAAATCCGATTTTTTTCATGAACCGGAAGAATGGGTGAATTTAAAATAGCGTTATAAGTAGAACGTTGATAATCTTCATCGATGTTTTCACAAAAATCAGAGTCCATGGTCAGATGATCACCGGAAAGAATTATAGTCGTGTTTTCATAAAAAGGCTGTTCCTTGATCCAGTCTATAAACTCACTGACACGGGAACTGGAGCAGTCAATCACCATACCGTAGTGGTCATCTCCGTACTGCTTTTCATCACACTCGTCACATTTGTAGCCGTCCTCGAAGTGGGTGGCAACAGTCAGCATACTGAAGTTGAACGGTTCGTCATTCTTGGAAATCTCCGTCAGTTTATCTTTTGCATACTCAAACAGTTTGGCATCTTCATAGCCCCACCACTGGTAGTAGCCTTCCGGGATCAGTCCCTCGCTGATCGCCCAGTAGTAATCGTCAATTTCATAATCACCGTGCGAAGTGAAGTAATTCTTCCGTCCGCCGAATGCGGCATCGGAACCCATCATAAAGTACTGTTTGTAGCCGGCTTCATTGAGAACGTCGCCAAGTGTTGAAAGCTGCGGAAAAAAGCTGTCCTGATAAGCCATCTCATTGCCTTGAATCGAAAGCTTCAGCGGAAGACCGGAAGTCTGTGCAAAGAGACCGCCCATGGTCCAGGTGGTTCCGGTTGTCGGATAAGCGCCGCCCAGCTTGTCGGAGTTGGAAAAATTGATATTGTCCAGGGCAAGATTAGTCAGGGCGGGAATAAAATTGTGGTCGTAAGCACCGCCGTCTTTTTTATCAGAATAGGTGCTTTCCATTGATTCCAGATAAATATAGATCAGATTCCGTTTCTTTTCCGGGAATGTAATCGTTGTCTGGGACGGATTGACGTAATTATCTTCGATCAAAGTGCTGTAGCTGTTCTGAATGTGCAGGTAAGTATCGATATCCAGCGTCGTCCAGACATTATAAAGAGAATAGGAAGAAAGAGCGATTCCCAGGGCAATGCAGATGCAACCGAGAATGATTTCCACTTTCTTCCGATGGCGCAGGATAATAAAAAGCGCGATCAGAATAGCAAGAACGGCAAAAGAGATCATGCCGCAGGACCAGACGTAACTCCAGAGCACATCCTTGCTGGTACCCTCAAGGGGTGCCTTTAAGTGATAAACAAGTTCTTCCATATCAAGATGCGCCCAGGTCGCGAGCATCCAGCGGGAAGACGTAAAAAGAAGGATCCCAAGGAATCCTAACAGAACGGAAAGAATGGAAAAAAGTATCTTTCCAACATGCTGTACTTTTTTGCGAGACACAGTAAATAACCTCCAGTTTTCTTTAGTGTTTTATAATAGGTAACAAACAGGTAGCGTTAGGTATAAAATATAACTGGGAACTTACGATATTATAACATAAACTTTACGAAAAAAATAGTATTTTCTTAAAAAATACGAGTGGAAAATGAAAATCCGGGAATTTACATAAAAAGCGGCGGGGCGGGCGTGAAAATGGGTTCTTGAGTTTCTCAGAAAAGAATGGTATAATAGCAAAGATTGTAGACACAAAAGAGGTCAAAAAAAGATCTGTTCACATTTTTGTGGAGAAGAGAAAGGAAAGAAAAATGGGAAAAATTAAAGTAGAATCTTGTGAAATTGAAGGATTAAAAGTAATTACCCCAACCGTATTCGGCGATGAGCGCGGATATTTTATGGAGACATACAATTACAATGATTTTAAAGAAGCCGGCATTGATGTCCAGTTCGTACAGGATAACCAGTCTGCATCCAAAAAAGGTGTCCTGCGCGGACTTCACTTCCAGATCAATTACCCGCAGGACAAACTGGTACGCGTGGTAAACGGTGAAGTATTCGATGTTGCAGTTGACCTTCGCGAGGGATCCAAAACCTACGGAAAATGGTTCGGCGTGCTGCTTTCAGCAGAAAACAAGAAACAGTTCTTTATTCCGAAGAATTTTGCACACGGATTTATCGTACTCTCTGACTACGCAGAATTTGCTTATAAATGTACGGATTTCTATCATCCAAACGATGAAGGCGGTCTGTATTTTGACGATCCGGAGATCGGCGTGGAGTGGCCGATGCCGGAAGGAATGACAAAAGAAGATCTGATTATTTCGGAAAAAGATCATAAATGGGGCGGAATTAAGGATTTAAAGAAATAAGGAGTAAAAAACATTTATGAACGTATTCAAAGAACTTTATCAGAACCGGAAACTGATCTGGAAACTGTCGAAAAATGATTTCCGCAACAAATTTGCCGGAGCGTATTTTGGCATCGTATGGGCATTCATTCAGCCGATGGTGACGGTTGCTGTTTATTTTGTCGTGTTTCAGCTCGGACTGCGTGTACAGCCAGCTGCCACTGGATATCCGTATATCTGCTGGCTGGTTTCCGGTATTATTCCGTGGTTCTTCTTTTCTGATGCACTGCCAAGTGCGTCAAATTGTCTGCTGGAATACAGTTACCTGGTAAAGAAGGTTGTATTTAAGATCAGTGTGCTTCCAATTGTGAAGGTGATTTCTTCCCTGTTTGTACATCTGTTCTTTATTGTGTTTGCTATTTTGATTTTTGCACTGATGGGAAAACTTCCGCCGGTTCAGATTATCCAGATCGGGTACTATACCTTTGCGGTGATCTGTCTCGTCGTTGTACTTTCCTATCTGACCTGTTCCATCACACCGTTTTTCCGCGATTTCGGCCAGATTATCAATGTAATTCTGAATGTCGGCATGTGGGCAACCCCGATTCTGTGGGATACCACAACAATTCCGAATATTCCGAACTGGCTGAACAGCCTTCTGAAGCTGAATCCTCTGTACTATATTGTCCAGGGATATCGTGACAGCTTTATGAATGGACTCTGGTTCTTCGAGCATCCATGGCACACCCTTTACTTCTGGGCTTTTGTGCTTATGGCAGGACTAATCAGTTCCAAAGTGTTCAAGCGCCTCCGGGTTCATTTCTCAGATGTATTATAGGAGGATGGAATGAGCACAGAAAATACAGAAACAGTAATTTCAATTAACCATGTCAGCAAGGTCTACAAGCTGTTTGAAAAGCCGATGGACCGTCTGAAAGAATCGCTTTCACTGACACATAAAAACTATCACACCGATCATTTTGCGCTGGAGGATATCTCGCTCGAGGTGCACAAAGGCGAGTGTGTCGGTATCATTGGAACGAACGGTTCCGGAAAATCCACACTGCTGAAAATCGTCACAGGTGTCTTAAACCCGACGAGCGGAAACGTGGAGTTAAAGGGAAGAGTCAGTGCCATTCTGGAACTGGGTGCAGGCTTTAACATGGAGTATACCGGTATTGAGAACATTTTCCTGAACGGAACGATGCTTGGCTATACCGAGGAGGAGATGAAGGCAAAGCTCGACGATATCATTGCGTTTGCAGAGATCGGTGACTTTATCAATCAGCCGGTTAAGACGTATTCCAGCGGTATGTTTGCCCGCCTTGCCTTCGCGGTTGCGATCAATGTGGATCCGGATATTCTGATTGTCGATGAGGCCTTAAGCGTCGGAGACATTTTCTTCCAGTCCAAGTGTTACCGGAAATTTAACGATCTGAAAGAAGCAGGAAAAACGATCCTTTTCGTTTCCCACGATATGGGCAGCGTCATCAAGTACTGTGAGAGATGTCTTCTGATTAACAAAGGAAAACAGGTGATGGTTGGAAAATCGTCGGAGGCAGTCGATGTCTACAAGAAGATTCTTGCCAACCAGTACGATGACGAGACAAAAGAAGAGGAAGAGACCGAAGAGAGTGCAGAACAGACCGAAGAGAGAACCGAAGCAGATGCATCCGGTGCCGTATCGGCAGAAAAGCCGAAAAAAGGCCTCTGGAGAGAACGCCTGATTGCGAATGCGCAGCTGGTAGAGTATGGAGACAAGGCTGCGGAGATCGTGGACTTTGCGATTATTGACCACAAAGGTATGATTACATCTTCTGTGGATAAAAACCAGAGATTCCGCATCAAGATGAAAATCAAGTTCCATGAAACGATGGAGCATCCGATTTTTGCCTTTTCGATCAAAGACCGGAAGGGAACGGAGATTACCGGAACGAATACGGCGCTGGAGGATTACACAAAAGACGTGGTGGAAGCGGGAAAGACCGTCACGGTATGCTTTGACCAGATCATGCCGCTGCAGAGCGGACAGTATCTGATGTCGTTTGGATGTACCAGCTACCATCTGGAAGAGCTGGTGATCCACCACAGACTGTACGATGCTTGCTTCCTGGAAGTCTTCTCCATGAAAGACACCGTAGGATTTTTTGATATGAACTCTACCGTGACCTACGAGTAGGATGCGGAGGATAAACGACGGGGGTTATATGAAAGAAACAATAGGAAATGTTCTTTTGAACCTGGATTATTATGACGGCGAAGATGCTTACAGCGACGGCAGCATTGAGGACCGGCTGCTGGAGATCGTCAAGACGACGCCGAAAGAGGATTACCAGAAGGTAATCCTCACAGAAAAAAGCTGGCCGATTTTTTATCATCTCTCTCCGGAACGGGAAAATATTCTGGACTGGTATGAGTGGAAAGACGATGCTTCCGTATTTGAAGTCGGAGCCGGCTGCGGAGCCATTTCCGGCGTGCTCTGCAGAAATGCAAAGCGGGTAGTGGCAAACGATCTGTCGAAGCGGCGCAGTACGATCAATGCCTACAAAAATCAGGATGCGTCCAACCTGGAGATTATGGTTGGAAACTTTAATGTTGTTGCAGAAAAAATGGAAGAACGCTTCGATTACGTGACACTGATCGGTGTTCTGGAGTATGCAAAAAGCTATATTGGAAAGGATAATCCGTATCCGGAATATCTGGAAAAGATCAATCGTCTCTTAAAACCGGGCGGAAAAATCCTGATTGCGATTGAGAACCGTCTGGGACTGAAGTATTTTGCCGGCTGCAGGGAAGACCATGTGGGCCGGGAATTTGTCGGAATTGAAGGATATCCGGGGATCGATTTTGTCGAGACATTCAGCAAACCGGAGCTGGAGCAGATGCTGCAGGAAAACGGTTTTTCGAAGTTCAAGTTTTATTATCCCTATCCGGATTACAAATTTCCGGCGGTCATTTATTCGGATGAATATCTGCCGAAGCCGGGTGAATTGAGAAAAAATCAGCGGAATTTTGATGCTGACAGGATCACACTTTTTGACGAAGGCAAAGCATTTGACGGAATCCTGAAGTCCGGTCTGTTTCCGGTTTTTTCCAATTCCTTTCTGATTGAAGTGGAGAAAAAGGAGTAAACGTATGAGGAAAGTTCTGTATACGAAATTTTCGAGAGAACGTCGGAACGAATTTCAGATTATGACCCGGATTACAGAAGAGGATGGGATCCGGCGTGTGTGGAAGCTTCCGCTGCAGAAAGAGGGAGAACTCCACATCCGGCATATGTATGAAAACTATAGAAAGCTGGAGCATCTGTACGCCTATGCGGGCGTACAGATCTGCCCATGCGAACTGGATGAAGAAAAATGCGCGCTTGCATTTCCTTTTGTAGAAGGGGAAAGTCTGGAAACGCGCATTTCCCGTCATGGAAAAGAAAAAGATTTTGCATCGCTGAAAAAGGATTATGAACTGCTGTATCAGATCATTGCATCGGCAAAAGGGAAGAAATCCTTTGTGGAAACCGATGCGTTCTGTGAGGTGTTCGGCCATCCGGCATTGAAAGAAGGACTTGCCGCAGCGGAGATTTCCAATATTGACATGATTCCGGGCAACCTTCTTCTGGATGGAGAAAAGGTCTGGGTGGCAGACTACGAGTGGGTATTCCCGTTTGCCGTACCGATTGCATTTATCTATGCGCGGAGCGTCTTTTTACAGGAGGCGGCGAGTGCACTGACGAAGGAAGAGCAGGAAGAACTGTACGCCATTGGCGGTATTTCCATGGAAGAGATTCCGGTATACTACCATATGGAAGAGTGCTTCCAGGAATTCGCGGCCGGAAAGGGTGAGCCAAATGCGCTCGCCACGTTCTATGGAAAACTGCACCGGCACAATTATCCGCTTTCTATCTGGGAAAAAGAAAAAATGATGTACCCGGTTGTGCTCACCGAAACAGCACCGGAGGAGAGAGAACTCTATTATGAGGACTGCTTCGGCTTGGATGAGCAGAAGGTGATGATGCTTGAAAAGGCAGACGCGGACGGAGAGCTTTCCCTTCAGCTGATGCAGGAGGGGGCTGTCATTAAAATCCGTTCTCTCGCGGGCGTATGCAGCGATGGAAAGACGGAACGTATCGCTTTTTCGCACAACGCCGAGCTTGAGATTATCGACGACTATTATTTCCTTGGAACGCCGGTTCTGAAATTCCGGAATGCCGGTTATGAACAGATCCGGATTGATTACCGGATTTACTACAAAGGCGATGGCGTTACGTCCCAGTTTATTCAATATATCCGTCAGAATAAAGATCTGAGGGATGAACTGAACGGGGAGATTTATCGGAAAGGCCAGCTGCAGGCAGAAATCGAAGCAGAAAAAGCGGCACTTGCACACAGGGAAGAAGAACTCCAGGAAACGAGAAAACAGAAGCAGTTTCTGGAGGAAGAGCTGGAGCGGATGCGCCAGCGTAAGGTTGTGCGTATGGCAGATAAAGTGCAGCATGTGATAAAAAGGAGTAAATAACTATGGATGTATCCATTGTCATTCCTACCAAAAATGGTGGGCATCTGTTTGAAAAAGTGCTGGATGCCGTTTTCAAACAGAAGACAGAGTATGAATATGAAGTAATTTGCGTGGATTCCGGGTCAAAGGACGGAACTCTCGATGTGATCCGCAAATATCCATGCCGTTTGTTTCAGATTGAGCCGTCCGAATTTGGACATGGAAAAACGAGAAACTATGGTGCTTCCAAAGGAAACGGAACGTATATCATCTTTATTACGCAGGATGCGCTTCCAGCGACCGATACCTGGCTGCAGAATTTCATTGATGCCATGAAGATGGACCCGGAAATCGTGGGAGGATTCGGGATTCATTATCCGTATCCGGACTGCAATCTGCTTGACAAGCGTGATCTGGACGGCCATTTTAAAGGATTTGGAGAAACTAATACGATTTTCCACCTTGATGATCCGGAACGCTACGAAAGAGAAGAAGGATATCGTCATTATCTGGCGTTTTTCTCCGACAATAACTCCTGTATCCGAAGAGATATTTTTGAAAAATATCCGTATGAGGATGTCAACTTTGCCGAGGATCAGATCTGGGCGAGAAAGATGATTGAACTCGGATTCAAAAAAGTATACTGCCCGTATGCGCCAGTATATCATTCCCACAATTTCAAACTCAGAACGTATTTCAAACGGTATTATGATGAGCAGAAGGGATTATATGAAGTTCATCAGTATATGATTGCACAGAAATGGACGCAGCTTCCGGGCATGCTGTACCGGCAGGTGAGAGGGGACTGTGTGTATATCCGTCAGCAGCCGCTCAGTAAAAAAGAGAAAATCCACTGGGCATTTTATTCCCTGTTTCGCAATTTTGACCGCTTTGTGGGCGGCTATCTCGGCGGAAAATACCATCTGTATTCCAAACGGAAACAACAGTTCCTGGATCGTCACATTTCGCAGCAGTACGATCAGAGACATGCATAGAAGAAAGGAAAAAGAAACGTGAAAAAACCAAATGTAGCATACCGTGCGTTACGGTATCTGAAGAATCATGGATTAAAAGAAACGATTGAGCGCGCAAAACAGGGCAATGAGCCGGCTGTACCGCCGAAGAACAACGTCATCGGATTTTACAGATTTGTCGTAGACAACGATCCGATCCCGTTCAATCAAAAAGAGTATGAGAAACATAAAAACGACAAGAAAAAGATCCTGAATTGGGTTGTACCGGAAATGGGACCTGGTTCCGGCGGTCATACCACCATTTTCCGTTTTATTTCCAACCTGGAGCGCCTCGGTTTCCACAGTAGAGTTTATCTCTACATGTCCCCGAATTTTCAGGATAATGCGTCCATCCGCAAATTCCTAAAAGAGTACTTCCCGCTTCTTGTGCCGGAAGTAGAAGTTTACTGCGATGTATCCCAGATGAAATTTGCACATGCAACCGTAGCAACCTCCTGGACCACCGCTTACTACGTAAGAAAATTCCAGAATACGATTTCGAAGTTTTACTTCGTACAGGATTTCGAGCCGCATTTCTATGCACACGGTTCCGAGTATGAATTTGCTGAGAACACCTATAAGATGGGATTCCGCGGAATCACTGCAGGTGATTGGTTAAGAGACATCATGAGAAATGAGTACGGCATGCAGGCAGACAGCTTCCATTTCTCCTACGATGACAAAGTATATCAGCCGAAAGAAAAACCGGACAACGAAAAGAGAGTCTTTTTCTATGCGCGCCCGGTTACCCCGAGGCGTGATTTCGAGCTCGGTATGCTGGCACTCAATGAGCTGTGCCGCAGAATGCCAGAGATCGAGGTTGTTTTCGCGGGATGGGATGTCAGCGGCTATGAGATTCCGTTCAAACACAGAAATTTAGGTATCGTAACACCGCAGGTGCTGGCAGATTCCTATGCGATCTGTGATATGTGCCTTGTTATTTCGAATACCAACCTTTCCCTCGTACCGTTCGAGGTTATGGCCTGCAACTCGGTCGCTGTCTGCTCCAAGGGTGCAAACAGCAGCTGGATGGTAAATGAGGAAAACTCCATTCTGGTTGACTATGATCCGATCCAGATCGCAGACAGAATGGAATATTACTTCAACCACCCGGATGAGCTGGCTACAATCCGCAAAAAGGGAATGGATTTCGTAAAGGGAACCTCCTGGTACAAAGAAGCAGAAAAAGTTTATGCAAGCATGTTAAAGGGAATTGAAGAAGATGAGAAAAAACTGCAGTAAGGATGTGAGCAGAGAACACAGAATAGAAATTCTGTTTGTGTTCGGTGTATTCCTGTTTTACTTTTTATGGTCCTGTACGCAGCGATACAATTTTTCGGCGGATGAATCAATGCGCTATCAGATTGCACAGTTTATCTATGAACACGGAAGTCTTCCGCGCGGAGATGATCCACTGATCCGGAATGAGGACTGGGGAACCTCCTATGCGTTTAATCCCATCCTTTCTTACATGGCATCAGCCGTTCTGATGAAAGGCATGAGTCTTTTTACAACAAATGAATGGATGCTGCTGCTTTCCGCCCGGTTTGTTAATGTACTGCTTGGAGCGTTGATGGCATGGGTTGTGTTGAAGGCAGCAAAATTGTTGTTTCCGAGGCGGTATGCATGGATGTTTACTGCACTGGTTGTCTTTCTGCCGGGAAATGTGATTCTGTATTCTTACGTCAACTGCGATGCGCTCGCCATGTGTTCAACGGCTATTATTTTTTATTCCTGGGTCAAGGCGTATAAGGAAGGATGGAACTGGACAACTTGTGCAGTGTCTGCCATTGGAATGGGCCTTTGTTTCCTGTCGTATTACAATGCGTATGGATTTATCCTGACGACATTTTTCTTCTTTGTGGGAACGATGCTGACCGATCAGGAAAAGGCACCAAAAGAGCGTTGGAAAGAGATGATCCAGAAAGGTCTTTTTATTCTTGTGATCGTCTGTGTCATTGCTTTGTGGTGGTTTATTCGAAATGCAATTCTCTATCACGGGGATTTTCTGGGAAGAGAGACATCGAGTGCGTGTGCGGAACTGTATGCGAGAGCTAAGTACAAGCCATCGAACAGCAAAACATTCCAGAAAAAAGGCGACTCCATGCTATGTATGATCTTCTACAGACCAGTTTATCTGGAGCATGACTGGCTTGTGACAGTGCTGTACAGCTTTGTCGGTGCTTTTGGCTATAATAGGATTTATCTTTCCAAAATGATTATTGTTCCATACCTCTGCTGTCTTGGCGTCGGCCTCATTCTGATGCGGAACTGTTGCCAGAGAGACTTTTTCTTCTGGAATGCCGATGGCACACAGACGGCGATTGCTGGTAAAACAAAGAGAAAATGGAGTAAAACAGGATGGTTTACCTGGGCAAATGTGTTTGCACTGTTGATTCCAAACTATCTGAATGCATATTATTCCTACAGCTCTGATTTTCAGCCGCAGGGACGATACAGCATGCCGATGCTGATTCCGCTGATGTATTTCGTGACGAAGGGTGTGCAGGCGTTCCTGAAACGGGAGAAAAAACTACAGAAGTATGAAAAATTGTTCTGTATTCTGGTCTGTGTGGCGGCAGCGGCATTAGCGGCATTCACTTGGGCGAGAATCATCTATCCGATGTACTTGCAGAACTACTACGGATTGCGGTAAGCGGAACAGAGAAAGAAAGCGGTGAAACGTTTGGAAAAAATTTCAGTGCTGACAGCAAAATTAAAAAAAGCTGTTGCAGAAGAAGGAATCGGCGGTCTGGCTGGGCGTACGAAAGGGTACCTTGCGCGGGCAAAAAAAGAAAAAGAGTTTCAGAGAGAAAAATCCCGGGTCTACCGGGATATTCTCTTTATCAGTGGCTGCAATGAACAGCTGCCGCATCCACACCGGTACCGCGTGGTGCATCAGATGGAGCAGCTGGAGGCAGGCGGATATACGTGTGATACGGTTTATTTTCAGGAGCTGAAGCCCTGGATGGTACGCTGCTACGGCGCGTTCGTGATTTTCCGCTGCCCGATGACGGACACCCTGCGGGAATTTGCCACAATGGCAAAGCAGATGAACAAGCCTCTGTGGTACGATGTGGATGATCTTGTGATCGATACGAAATACACCGATCAGATTCCGTTTCTCGACCGGATGCAGCCGGAAGAACGGCAGGCATACGATCAGAATGTCCGAAACATGGGCGAGCTGCTTTCCCTCTGTGATGCGGCGGTTACGACGACAGCGGCGCTGGCAGAAGAACTGAAGCAGTACGTACCGGAGGTGCTGATCAACCGCAACTGTGCGTCAGATGAGATGCTGCTACTGTCCGAGGCGGTGTTAAAAGAAAAACAGAAAAAGAACGAAGCAGATGGAACGGCGAAAAAAGTACGCCTTGGCTATTTCAGCGGCAGTGCGACGCATCTGGACGACATCGAGATGATCGTTCCGGTGCTGAAACAGCTGCTTGGCAAAAATCCGAACCTGGAACTCCTCATCGTGGGAATTCTGGAACTCCCGGTGGAGCTGAAACTGTTTGCTTCCCAGATCCAGATGGAGGGATTTGTCGATTACCAAAAACTGCCGGAGCGGATTGCGTCGGTGGATATCAACTTGGCTCCGCTTACCGATACGATTTTTAACCGTGCGAAATCGGAAAATAAATGGGTGGAAGCGGCTCTGGTGCAGACCGTGACAGCAGCCAGCAATCTCGGCGCTTTTGCTGAGATGGTACAGGATGGAGAAGACGGCGTACTCTGCCGAGACGAAGCGGAGTGGTTGGAAAAACTGCAGTGGCTGATCGACGACGAACCGGCACGAAAAGCCATTGCCGGACGGGCATATGGCCGGTGCAGCCGCGAGTGTGTCACAATCTTTCATGCCACCGGGATTTGCGAGTGGGTGGAGCGCCACTGGAATCTACGCTGTGCCTTTGTGCTTCCAGCGATGGAGATCAGCGGAGGCATCCGCGTTGCACTTCTTCATGCGGAAATGCTGGTAAAAGCAGGAGCGCAGGTCAGCCTCTTTACTCTGGAAGGGGAGGCGGAGTGGTATCATGAGGGTGATTTCCATTTTCCGGTGCTGTCGGCCGAGCGAGAGAAACTGCAGGGAACGCTGGATCTTGCGGTAGCGACGATGTGGAATACCGCAGAGTTCGTCGAACAGTCCAGTAAGATCCGAAAGAAAAAATATCTGGTGCAGAATTTTGAAGTTGGATTTTATCCGCCGGGAAGCCCGTACCGGATCGCAACTTCGGCGACTTACCGGATGAGGAGCCCGATGGAGTACGTAACCATTTCCAAATGGTGTCAGAACTGGCTGCGGGAGGAATACCATACCGAAGCAGTCTATCTTCCGAACGGCATCGATCCGTCCTTCTATCCGAAACGGGGGCGGGATCTGCAGGGAAAAATTCGGATTCTGATCGAGGGAGACTGCAGCGCGGAGCATAAAAACGTGGACGAGAGCTTCCGTATCGTGGAACGGCTGGATCTGGAAAAATTCGAGATCTGGTACATGTCCTACAATGGAAATCCGAAATCCTGGTACCGCGTGGACCGCTTTTTACACCGGGTTCCGTATGAAAAAACACCGGAAGTCTATGCGGCGTGTGATATTCTGCTGAAAACAAGCCTGCTGGAGAGCTTTTCCTATCCGCCGCTTGAGATGATGGCGTCCGGCGGCTACGTCGTTGCTGTGCCGAACGGTGGCAATCTGGAATACCTAAAAGATGGGGAAAACTGTATTCTCTATCCGCAGGGAAATCTCGCGGAGGCAAAAGCGGCGATTGAGCGTATTCTGACAGATGCGGAACTGAGGAAAAAACTGGATACGGGAGCAGAAGAGACGGTAAAGGAAAGAAACTGGAAAAGAATCGAACCACAGATTTTAGAACAGTATCTTGGAAAATAAATAAGCAACAAAAAGGGCTGTCGCACTAGCAAATATTTCTGGCGGTAGCTCTGCTTTATACCCAAATGGCATCGAAATCGGTTGCGTTTTCGATGCCATTCTTTACTTCTTATAGGAAAGTTCGACTTCCGTCGAACTCTTGAATCAGGATCACCCGTTGGACGGGAGGTCCTGATTGCTTATAAATTAGAAGATCAGTGCCGTTTGTTTCGGTTATTGCGGCGTCTGTTTCTGCGTTTCCGTCTCTTTCTCGCGTTGTTGATCACGACAATGATCAGAATCAGAAAAGCGACACCGTTCAGGCCAAGCAGAATATAGAGCAGTGTGGAGAGAAAAGAAATTTTCTTGGTTTCTTCCGGTGTTGGAATATCTGTGCTGTCGGTTTCTTCTGATGAATCGGAGGAAACCGAAGAACTGTCGGAAACAGTACCTGGAGCGGAAACCTCGGCTGTTCCGATGAAGTGATCATCGAAAAAATACTGGCGGGTGTACGGTTCCTCAACGGAAGCGCCGTCCGGATCGGTGTAGGTTGCAGTTTCAATTTTCGCATTCTTTGGAAGCGTTACCACACCGGAAAGACTTTCCTTTTTTGCGTTCTTCAGGGTATAATGTGTAAAATTATCATAACCGAAATCAAGTACGGTACGGGTATCGTTGATATAATCGAGGTTATCACAGGTTAAAACAACGCAGACCAGCGTCATATTGCCTCGCTTGGCAGCGGTAACGAGTGTGTTGTGTGCCTCATCGGTATAACCGGTCTTTCCGGCGAAAGCACCCTTGTATCCCCACTGACCGTCCTGGAACAGCAATGCGTGGTGGTTCTGAAGATCACGCGGTGTCGAGGTCATATTGGTCGGCTGAATTGTGTAGGTCAGATCGGACTCGATGCGGCAGAAGGTCTCGTTTTTGATGCACTCCTGCATAATGAGTGCCATATCGTGTGCACTGGTGTAGTGGTTCGGATCTGGCAGACCGTTTGCATTGACAAAATGGGTATTCGTGCAACCAAGTGCAGCGGCGCGTTCGTTCATCATGGCGGCGAAACCTTCCTCGCTTCCGGCAATGTCGATGGCAAGCTGTGTGCAGACCTCATTTGCCGAGGCAAGAAGAATCGCGTGAAGAGCATCCTCCACTGTGATCGTTTCGCCAAGCTGAACGTTGATGCGGGCATTTCCCGGAATGGATTCGCTGACAGCATGTTCGCCGAAGGTAACGGTGTCGGTCATCTGCTTGTTTTCAATGATCAGCAGAGCCGTCAGAATCTTGGTGATGCTGGCAGGATAGCGCTGCTCGTCCATGTTTTTATCGTATAAAACAGCCCCAGTATCGGCATCGAGTAAACAGACAGCGCCGGAATTGTTTTCCGGTCCTTCGGGCCAGGTGGTGACTGTTTTTTTATCGGTTGTGGCAAAAATCGTCTGCGGGAGGCAGGACGCGGCAAAAACAAAAGCAAGCAACAGGCATAAAAATGTGCGGGCTGCAGAATTCTTTCTAATCATAACTCACTCCTTCTGATCCAGCGGGTACAGCTGCATAAGACTGTCCGGGCAGCGGATCTCTCTAAAATGTATTAGACACACTTTTATTATTATAACATAAAGCGAGCAGGGAAGAAACACATAATTTCTTAATATTTTCAGTCGGGATTTGCAAAATGCAGTAAAATAGAGTATAATGCGAACGAGTTCATACGGAAAAAACAAAAAACCTGAAAAACAAAAACCCCAAGGAGTTAAAAAAGTGTCAGATATGAAATGGCTCCGTTTTATACGGAAATTGAAACCTTACAACATACAGAAGGGACTGCGTTACCTGAAACATTATGGGCCAAAGGAATTCCTGATCCGTCTTTCGGAGCGGATGGAGCCGGAGGAGGTTCCGTACGGACCGTGGCGGGAGCAGTACTGCGCAAAAGAGGAGGACCTGGCGCGTCAGAAAAATCATAAATTTTCTTATTGTCCGAAGATCAGCGTTGTTGTTCCGGCTTACCGTACGCCGGAAATTTTTCTGCGTCAGATGATCGAATCCCTGGAAAAACAGAGTTATGAAAACTGGGAACTGGTGATCGGAAATGCCAGCCCGGAGGACGAGACGATGGCGCGCATCCTGAAAGAGTATACCGGAAAAGATCCGCGTGTAAAGAACGTTCCGATTCCGGAAAATATCGGCATTGCAGAGAATACAAATGCAGCGCTTGCCGCAGCAGCGGGAAATTTCGTCGGTTTTATGGATCACGACGATCTGCTTGCGCCGGATGCACTCTTTGAAATTGCCATCCGTCTGGAAAAAGATCCGTCCATCGATGCTTTTTATACCGATGAGGACAAGGTACGGACCGATCTGTCCGAGTATTTCCAGCCGCATTTCAAACCGGATTTCAATCTGGATCTGCTGCGGTCAAACAATTATATCTGCCATTTCTTCGTTGTACGGCGGGAGATTGCGGAGAAAACCGGCGGCCTTCGTCCGGAATACAATGGGGCGCAGGATTATGATTATATCTTCCGCTGCACGGAAATGGCGGGAAAAATTGTACACATTCCGAGGGTTTTATATCACTGGAGGGTCCACAGCGCTTCCACCGCAGACAATCCGGCAAGCAAGCTGTACGCGTATGAGGCCGGAAAAAAGGCAATTGAGGGAAACCTTGCGCGCTGCGGCGAAGAGGGAACCGTCACACTGCGTTCGGATTATGGCTTCTACGATGTAGATTATAAACTGCGGGGAACGCCTCTGGTTTCGATTCTGATCCCGAACAAGGATCAGGCCGATACGTTACGCACCTGTCTGGAATCCATTAAGAAGAAGTGCATGTATCCATCCTATGAGATTCTGATTATTGAGAACAACAGCACTGAGGAAGCAACGTTTTCCTATTACAAAGAACTCGAAGCACAGGGCATCCGTGTCCTGAAGTATCCAAAACAGGGCTTTAACTATTCTGCGATCAATAATTTCGGCGTCAAAGAGGCAAAGGGAGAGTATCTCCTGTTTCTCAATAACGATATGGAAATCATCACACCCGATTTTATGGAAAAGATGGTGTCCAATCTGCAGAGACCGCAGATCGGGGCGGTCGGCGCGAAGCTGTATTATCCGGACAACACGGTGCAGCATGCCGGCATTATCATCGGGATAGGCGGCATTGCGGGCCACGCCTTTTTAGGACTGGCGCGCGGAAGAAGCGGCTATCTGCATAAGGCATCGCTCCAGATGAATGTGAGTGCGGTGACAGCAGCGTGCATGATGATGAAAAAAGAGGTCTTTGAGGAGGTCGGCGGCTTTGAAGAAGAACTGTCCGTCGCTTTCAATGATGTTGATCTGTGCCTGCGCATTGGAAAAGCAGGTTATAAAATCGTATACAATCCGCACGTGGAGTTGTACCATTATGAATCGAAATCCAGGGGAGCAGAGGATGACGAGAAGAAGGTGCGCCGCTTCCAGTCGGAAATCGAATTTATGCGCAGCCGCTGGATTGGGCTGTTAAAGGCAGGAGATCCCTGCTACAATCCAAATTTAACGCTGGCATCGTGGAACTATGGACTGCGTGCCGACGGCAGGGGAGTAAAACCATGGACAAAGTAGCAGTTGTAATACCAAATTATAATGGATACCGGTATCTGGAGACGTGCTTTGCAGCGCTTGCAAAGCAGACCTTTACGGAATTTACCACATATTTCGTGGACAATGGTTCACAGGATGAGAGCTGTGCGTTTCTGCGGGAACACTACCCGGAGACGAAAATCATCCAGCTCGATGATAACTATGGCTTCAGCCGTGCGGTCAACGAAGGCATCCGCCGGTCGAAGGAGCCGTATGTGATCCTTTTAAACAACGACACCGAAGTGTTCCCGGACTTTGTCGAGCGCCTTTATGAGGGAATCTGTAAAAGAAAGAATGCGTTTGCATGCAGCGCAAAGCTGATTTCCTATCAGGAGCGTGATAAAATCGACGATGCGGGAAATTACTATAATATGCTGGGATGGGCATTCGCAAGAGGAAAAGGAAAACCGGTCAGTGAATTTGAAACGTCCGACCGGATTTTTGCGGCCTGCGCCGGAGCAGCGATCTACCGCCGGGAATTTCTGGAAAAGACCGGACTTTTTGACGAAGAACATTTCGCTTATCTGGAAGATACCGACATCGGCTATCGTGCGCGGCTTTTGGGCTACGAGAACTGGTATGAGCCGTCCGCGAAGGTTTACCACGTCGGAAGCGGAACGAGCGGCTCCCGGTATAACCTCTTTAAAATCCGTTATTCTTCCAGGAACAATATTTATCTGATCTATAAAAATATGCCGGTTTTACAGATTTTGCTTAACCTGCCGGTCTTTATCCTCGGTTTTTCGGCAAAACTGGTCTTTTTTGCATCGAAGGGATACGGAAAAGAATATCTGGCAGGAATCAAGAATGGTTTTTTCATCTGCCGGAAGCCGGAAAACAGAGCAAAAAAGATCCGTTTCGAGTGGAAGCGCCTCGGCACGTATTTTGTCATCGAATGGGAGCTTTTTATCAATGTGTTCCGGAGATTTCTGGAGAGGGCATAAGGATTCTTTCAAAAGATTACGAAAAAGTTAAAAAGTTTACGGAAATAAGAAGAATGTTAGAAAAATATGATTGCTCTTTTTTGGAACTTATTGTATAGTTAGGGGTAGGGAATTTTTAAATCCCGAAAAAAACAGATAAGGTGAACGAATTTGATCAACGATAATCAGAAATATTTTGACCGGATGCACGTTCTGATCGATGCCCTGGTGCTCGCACTTTCCTATGTACTGTCCTGGTACTGCTATGTGCGGCTGGGCGTTATGAATAATCATCCGGAGAGGGGAATTCTGCCGCCGGCGACGTATATGATGGCACTGCTCTATATCGTGCCCGGCTATCTGCTGCTTTACTATGCATTCAATCTCTATGCATCCAAGCGTTTTCAGGGAAGACGTCTGGAATTTGCCAATATCTTAAAAGCGAATACGGTTGGATTTCTGGTCTGGCTGGCCAGCCTTTACATGGTGCGCCAGGTTCACTTTTCCCGTGGTATGCTCTGCATCTTCTTTGTGCTGAATGTGACACTGGAAACGATCGTAAGAAATCTGATCCACTATATCTTAAGCAATATGTGGAAACACGGCCGCAACCAGAAGCAGATTCTGATGGTCGGCTACAGCCGTGCGACCGAGGAATACATTGACCGGATCATTGCAAACCCGGAGTGGGGCTATCTCGTCCGCGGAATCCTCGATGACCATGTCAAAGCGGGAACGATGTACCGCGGTATCAAGGTTCTTGGAAGAATCAACAATCTTTCAGTCATTCTGCCGGAAAACAAACTGGATGAAATTGCCATTACCCTTGGCCTGAACGAATACTTCCGCCTGGAGGAGATCGTTGCCATGTGTGAAAAATCCGGCGTACATACCCAGTTTGTGCCGGATTACCACAACATCATTCCGACAAAGCCGTACACAGAAGACCTGCAGGGACTTCCTGTCGTCAATATCCGCTATGTGCCGCTTTCCAACACGTTCAACGCGATGCTGAAACGGATTGTGGATATTTTCGGCGCGCTCGTGGCGATCATTCTGTTCTCACCGGTGATGCTGTTTTCCTGCATCATGATCAAGCTGACCTCACCGGGTCCGCTGATCTACCGTCAGACACGCGTCGGACTGCACAACAAACCGTTTGAAATGTACAAGTTCCGTTCGATGGAAGTTCAGACGGAGGAGAAAGAAAAGAAGGCATGGACCGTGAAGAATGACCCGCGTGTGACGGGATTTGGAAAATTCATGCGCCATACCAGCATTGATGAGCTTCCACAGCTCTTTAACATCTTAAAAGGAGATATGAGCCTGGTCGGACCGAGGCCGGAGCGACCTTTCTTTGTGGAAAAATTCCGGGAGGAGATCCCGCGTTATATGGTAAAACATCAGGTTCGTCCCGGTCTTACGGGATGGGCGCAGGTGAATGGATACCGGGGGGATACTTCTATCCGCAAGCGTATTGACTGTGATCTGTATTATATTGAAAACTGGACGCTGGGACTTGATTTTAAAATTCTGTTCCTGACCTTTTTCAAAGGATTTGTGAATAAAAACGCTTACTAAAAGATAAGGGGAAAAGAGATGTCGAAGAAGAATTACAAAAAGAGCAGAAAATACAAAAAAATGCGCCGCAGAAAAATAATTTTCGGAATTGAAATCACCGTTCTGCTGATTCTTTCCGGAATTCTGTTCGTCTACGCATGGATCAACCGTTCGATGGATAAGATGAATCAGGATACGCTGGACAGCTCCCAGATTCAGATCAACAGTGAAGTAAAGGCAAATACCGATCTCTCACAGATGTCCGGTACACAGGTCATCGCGCTGGTCGGCGTGGATGCCAGAGGTGTGGAAGGCTCCGAGCTGGCAGAAAGCATGAACAGTGACACGATTATTCTCTGTTGTATTGATCACGACAAGCAGGAAATCCGTATGGTGTCGATTATGCGTGACACCTGGATGAATATGGCGAAATATACCGATGAATATTATGAGTTTGACAAAGCCAATTCCGCCTATAACCGCGGCGGCCCGGAGAGTATGCTCTCCATGCTGAATACAAACCTTGACCTTGCACTGACCGATTACGTTACCGTAAACTTCAAGGCACTCGCCGATGCGATTGATGTCCTGGGCGGTCTCGACATCGAGATGACAAATGCAGAGTGTGTTCATGCAAACAACTACAACAGAGAGGTATCGGAAGCACAGGGCGTAGAGTATGAAGCTATTCCGTATGATGAGGACCTTGGGGATGATTACAGCGAAGTACGTCATGTCAGCGGTGCGCTTGCTACCTCCTATGCGCGGATCCGTTATGGCGGCGGTGATGATGCAAAACGTACCAGCCGTCAGCGAATTGTTATCAATCTTATGGTACAGAAGCTGAAACAGAATCCGACCAAGATTCCGGAAATTCTGGACAAGGTGATGGGAAATGTCAGCACCAGTCTTACCAAGAATGAAATCCTGGAACTTGGTATGCATGCGGTAACGTATACGATGGGAACCTCCTATGCCTATCCGTTCCAGCTCTGCTATGGTGAAAATGTAGTGAATGCCCTTGGTGAGGATGTTGTAATTCCGGTTACGCTGGAGTTCAATGTAAGAGAGCTGCATGAATATCTGTATCCGGGTCTTTCGTATGAACCGTCTGCGGCTGTTACAGAGTACAGCGACTACATTGCAAGAAAGAGCGGTTACGATGAGGATATGATCGGCTATGTGCTGAACCAGGGGCCTGGTGCAGAGGCAGATTCGGTGATCGCAGGCGACTAAATACGAGGGAGAAAACCAGACATGAAATTCTATACCGTTGATGTTATGATACCAACGTATAAACCAGGGCAGGAGTTCGCAGAACTTCTGCCCCGCCTTTTGGAACAGACTTACCCGATCCGGTCGATCCGGGTTGTAAACACAGGGAAAAAGTTCTGGAACCCGGCGTGGGAGCAGTTATCGGATAAAATTATGGTAGAGCATATCCGGCCAAGCGAATTTGACCACGGCGGAACGAGAAGGGCGATGGCAGAAAGTTCGGATGCGGATCTTCTGCTTTTTATGACCCAGGATGCCATGCCGTACGACAATGCGTGCGTGGAACATCTGGTGGAAAAATTTTCACTGCCGCATGTGAAGGCGGCCTATGCGCGGCAGCTTCCGCGGGATGACTGCCGTACACTGGAACGGTTTACGAGAGGCTTTAACTATCCGGAGGAGAGTGATATCAAGGATGCCGGTGATCTGCCAAAACTTGGTGTTAAGACTTTTTTCTGCTCCAATGTCTGTGCAATGTATGACCGCAGGACATATGAAGAGCTGGGTGGATTTGTAGAAAGCACCTTGTTTAACGAAGATATGATCTATGCCGGGCATCTTGTGCAGGCGGGCTATGCGATTGCCTATGCGGCAGATGCGAAGGTGGTACATTCCCACAATTACGGTTGTCTGGCACAGTTTCACCGCAATTTCGACCTCGGTGTATCCCAGGCACAGCATCCGGAGATCTTTGATGCGTATCCGTCTGAGGGTGAGGGAATCCGTATGGTGAAAAAATCGGCATCCTACGTCTGCAAAATTCATAAGCCGTGGCTGCTCGTCACGTTATTCTTTCAAAGCGGATTCAAATATGTGGGATACTTCCTCGGAAAACGATACAAAAGCCTTCCGGACAGTGTAATCCGCTGGTGTACCTCAAACAAAACATGGTGGGAATATCACGGAAAGATACGAAAAAAACGAAATAGAAGATAAGTGAAAGTAAAAAACAAAAATAAAAAGATCTTGTAAGTAAATACGAAATGCTCCATAAGGTTGACAGAGAACGGAGCAGCGTGGTAAAAAAAGTAAAGAACAAGAAATTAGAAGGCGGCATAACCTGAAAACAGAACAAGGGTGCCGCCTTTTACTGTTAGGAGGAAAAAATCTATGTGTGGAATTGTTGGATATATTGGAGCCTGCCAGGCTGCCCCGGTGCTGCTGGACGGATTGTCAAAGCTGGAGTACCGCGGATACGATTCGGCCGGAATTGCTGTATACGATGGAAACAAAATTCAGATGCAGAAAGCAATGGGCCGTCTGAAGGTGCTTGAGGAAATGACACAAAATGGAGCGACACTTCCGGGTACCGTAGGAATCGGACATACGAGATGGGCAACGCATGGGGCACCTTCCGATCTGAATGCACATCCGCATTTCAATAAAGACCACTCGATTGTCGTTGTACACAATGGAATTATTGAGAATTATCTGAAATTAAAGAAAAAACTGATGTCCAAAGGATATGAGTTCCTTTCGGAGACAGATACCGAGGTAATTGCCCATATGCTGGATTACTATTATAACGGCGATCCGCTTGCAACGATCACAAAGGTTATGCACCGTATGGAGGGATCGTATGCACTGGGTATCCTGTTCCGCGACCATCCGGATGAGGTGTATGCGGTCCGTAAAGACAGCCCGCTGATCGTTGGTACAAGTAAGAGCGGAAACCTGATTGCATCCGACGTTCCGGCTGTACTGAAATATACAAGAGATGTCTATTTTCTGGAAAATGAGGAGATTGTCAAGCTGACCCGAGACGGCCTTCATTTTTACAATATCGATGAGGAGGAGCTGCAAAAGGAGCCTACGCACATCGAATGGGATATGAATGCCGCAGAGAAAGGCGGCTATGAGCATTTTATGCTGAAAGAGATGCATGAGCAGCCAAAAGCCGTAAAAGATACGCTGACCCCACGCATCAAGAATGGTGACGTAGTGATCGAGGAGCTTGGCATGACGGACGAAGAGATCCGTGCAATCAGCAAGATCTTTATTGTTGCCTGTGGTTCTGCATATCACACCGGTGTAACCGCAAAATACATCTTCGAAAAGCTGGCAAGAATCCCGGTTGAGGTAGATCTGGCAAGCGAATTCCGCTACCGTGATCCGATTCTGCCGGAAAATACGCTCGTGGTCATCGTCAGCCAGTCGGGTGAGACGGCCGATACCCTCGCGGCTCTCCGCCTTGCAAAAGAAAAGGGCGTGCGTACCCTTGGCATCGTAAATGTAGTTGGAAGTTCGATTGCAAGAGAGGCAGACAATGTCATGTACACCTGGGCCGGTCCGGAGATCGCTGTTGCGACAACGAAAGCGTACAGCACACAGCTTATCGCGCAGTATCTTCTGGCGATGAAGTTTGCCAAAGTACGCGGAACCGTTTCACAGAATGACTTCGATGCAATGATCCAGAGCCTTGAGCGCCTGCCGGAGCAGATTTCCCTGCTGCTGTCCCACAAGGAGAACGTACAGCGTTTTGCCAACCGTTATCTTGCGGCAGAACACGTCTTTTTCATCGGACGCGGCATCGACTATGCAATCTCGATGGAGGGCTCCCTGAAGCTGAAAGAGATTTCCTACATCCATTCCGAGGCGTATGCAGCCGGTGAGCTGAAACACGGAACCATTTCCCTGATTGAGGACGGACGCCTTGTCGTAGCCGTGCTGACCCAGCCGGAGCTCTACAAGAAAACGATCAGCAATATTCAGGAAGTGAAGACACGAGGCGCGTTTGTCATGGCGGTAACGACCGTTGGCAATACAGAAGTGGAAAAAGTAGCCGACTACGTAGTTTACCTGCCGGAGACAAATCCGATTTTTGCAAACTCCCTGGCGATCATTCCGCTGCAGCTCTTTGGCTACTACGTATCGATCGGCAGAGGCCTCGATGTGGATAAACCGAGAAACTTGGCGAAATCCGTTACGGTAGAATAAAAACCGCAGCATAAAATTCCTCTTTTTTCAAAATTATCACAGTTTCAACACAATTCTAACGTACAATAGGCAGTAGAAAATGAAGAAAGAAATAAGAGCACTGTGTATTGGTGCCTGAGATAGAAAAGAGAAAGAGGGATCAGCCATGAGTGAAGAATTCAAAAAAGAAGAAATAAATGGTGAGGCAGCAGAGGAAACCAAAGCTGCAGAGCATACAGAAGAAGTAAAAGCAGAAACGACAGCAGAGCAGAGTGCGGCAGAGACGGAAAAACCGCAGGAAACCGCAGAAGCGCCGAAGGCGGAAGAAAAGAAAACGACAACCTACAGCTGGGTGAATCCGAAAATCAGCGGAAAGACCGGCGAGGAGAATAACAGCGCTTCCTACACCGGAAAACCGGACCCGTCGGAGGCAAAGGCAGAGCAGACATCTTCTGCAAAGACAGAACATTATCAGTACCAGTCACAGACACAGAGTGCTCCGAAGCAGGAAAAACCACAGTTTTCTGCCGTTCCGCAGCCGCAGGATCACAAAAAGAAAGCGAAAAAACCAATGTCAGCCGCAAAAAAATGGGGCATGACACTTGCCATGGCAGCGTGCTTCGGACTCGTGGCAGGCGGTGTTTTCATTGGGACTGCAGCAGTCGGTACGAAAGTGATCGGTACAGCAACAGAGCAGAAGCAGGAAGTTACAATTCCGACGACCACCACAACAACGGCAGCAGACAGCAGTGATACCTCCGATACCGTAAAAGCAACCGGCGAGATGTCCGTGAAAGATGTTGCATCGAGTGCGATGCCGTCTCTGGTAGCAATTTCTACGACAACGGTGGAAGAAGTTGAGACATTCTTCGGAACCACAAGCCAGGAAGTTCCTGCAAGCGGAACCGGAGTTATTGTCGGACAGAACGACGATGAGCTCCTGATTGCGACAAACAACCACGTTGTCAGCGGTGCAACGTCTCTTTCCGTCAGCTTTATCGACGATGAGACGGTAGAAGGCCAGATCAAAGGTACCGATGCGGACAATGACCTTGCTGTTGTTGCAGTAAAACTTTCCGACATCAAGGACGAGACAAAGAGCCAGATCAAAATTGCCGTGATGGGAAATTCCGATGACCTTGAGGTCGGTGATCAGGTTGTGGCAATCGGAAATGCACTGGGAACCGGCCAGTCCCTGACGAGCGGATATATCAGTGCAAAAGACCGTACGATCTCCAGTCAGGATGAGAGTACCGGCGAGACGATTACTTCTGAGGGACTGATCCAGACCGATGCAGCCATCAACCCTGGAAACAGCGGCGGCGCCCTTCTGAACATGAACGGTGAGCTGATCGGCATTAACGAAGCAAAATACAGCTCCACACAGGTCGAGGGCATGGGCTTTGCGATTCCGATTTCGAAAGCGGAGCCGATTCTGCAGAACCTGATGAACCTGACAACAAGATACAAAGTCAGCGATGATGAGGCCGCTTATATCGGAATTAACATGGCGGATGTCAGCGCAGATGTTTCCCAGAACTACGGTATTCCGACCGGTGTCTGCATCATGAGCGTTGTGGACGGCAGCCCGGCAGCCGATGCGGGCTTCAAGAAAGGCGATGTTATCACCACGTTTGATGGAAGAAGCATCTCGAACGCCAAAGGCTTAAAAGAGACACTGACCTATTATGCGGCAGGCGAGACCGTAGATGTCACCGTACAGCGTGCGGACAACGGTGAGTACAAAGAAGTAACACTGACGTTGACCCTTGGCTCTGCAGCAGATATGCCGCAGACGAGCGGAAGCAGCAACGGAACCACAAACGATGGAACCGGAAGCTCCGATCAGAATGACCAGGGTATTCAGAATCCGTTTGGCAACAGATAAAAACTCGAAATAACTATTTCCTAAGAGAAAAAAGACGGACAGCACAGGAATATGAACGCCTGGCTGTCCGCCTTTTTCTGCATTTTTTGATATAATTTTTTGAATTTGTAAAATTCTTAAAAAAGTTGGTAATTTTTAAGAAAGTTTTTACTTGTGACCCTATGGCTTTTGGGCTATAATCAAGCTAGACCAAGCGATCTATTACAGAAAGGAATTTGAAAAATCATGTCAGAAGAGAAAGACAGAGTGGACGGTACCGCGGACGAAACGAAGGCGGAAACAAAAAGCTCTGACCATCATACAGAAGATACCTATGAAAAAGTCTGCTTCATGTGCCGCAGACCGGAGAGCAAAGCCGGAAAGATGATTACCCTTCCGGGAAACATCAATATCTGCCCGGACTGCATGCAGAAGAGCTTTGATGCCATGAACCAGAACCCGGGCCAGATCAATGAGATGATGAATAATATGAACAACATGCCGAATATCGGCATGCTCGATCTCTCCGGGCTTTCCAACCAGATCCCGAACCGGCAGCGGGTAAAGAAAAAAGAAGAAAAGAAGAAAACAAAAGAATTTTCCATCAAGGACATTCCGCCGCCGCACCGGATCAAGGCGATGCTTGACGAATACGTCATCGGCCAGGACCGTGCAAAGAAAGTCATGTCGGTTGCCGTTTACAACCATTACAAACGTGTCTTTGCACCGCAGGACGGAAATATCGAGATCGAAAAATCCAACATGCTGATGATCGGACCGACCGGTTCCGGAAAAACGTATCTGGTGCAGACACTGGCACGCCTCTTAGATGTGCCGCTTGCCATCACGGACGCCACATCCCTTACCGAAGCGGGTTATATCGGTGATGATATTGAAAGCGTGGTATCTAAGCTTTTAGCGGCCGCAGACAACGATGTGGAGCGCGCGGAGCACGGTATCATCTTCATTGACGAGATCGACAAGATTGCGAAAAAGAAAAATACAAACCAGAGAGACGTCAGCGGAGAAGCCGTACAGCAGGGAATGCTGAAGCTCCTCGAGGGCAGCGATATCGAAGTTCCGGTGGGAGCCAACAGCAAAAATGCGATGGTTCCGCTCGAGACCGTCAATACCAGAAACATTCTCTTTATCTGCGGCGGTGCCTTCCCGGATCTGACGGACATCATCAAGGAGCGTCTGAACAAGACAGCTTCCATTGGCTTCCAGGCGGATCTGAAGGACAAGTATGATGGGGATAAGAACCTGCTGTCACAGGTGACCTTAGAAGACCTTCGGACTTTCGGTATGGTGCCGGAGTTCCTTGGCCGTCTGCCGATCGTATTTACGCTGGAGAGTCTCAATGAGGATATGCTGGTCGAGATCTTAAAAGAACCGAAAAATGCGATCCTGAAGCAGTATAAGAGACTGCTCGAACTCGACGAGGTGAAACTGGAATTTGATGATGATGCACTTCGCTCTATTGCAAGAAAAGCGCTGGAAAAAGATACCGGTGCGAGAGCACTCCGTTCGATCATCGAGGATTTCATGCTGGATATCATGTATGAGATTCCAAAGGACAGCAGCATCGGAGAGGTTATCATCACAAAAGACTATATTGAAAAGACCGGCGGGCCGACGATTCTCCTGCGCGGTCAGGAAGTTCCAAAGTTAGAGCAGAAATAAGGTAACTGGAAAACACAGCGGAGCAGACGTGAAACTGGCGTTTTCTTGAAATAAGAGATAAGAAAGAGAGGGTTTTAACTATGGCAGAGGATTTTTTTGGAAATTTAAGTAAAACACTGAAAAAAACAGTGGATACTGTGGGAAAGAAAACAGATGAATTCGTAGAAATTCAGAAGATCCGCACCCGTCAGCATGCGCTTGAGGATCAGATTGAGAAGAATTACCAGGATATCGGACAGATCATCTACAACCGCTATCTGAACGGCGAAGCATTCGACGAGAATCTTGCCGGCATCTGCAAAGATATCACCGATCTGGAAAAAGAGATTGCAGACTGCAGGGAAGACGTGGCAAACAAGAGAGGCCGCATCGTATGCCCGGCCTGCGGCGCAAGTGTTCCGAAAGATGCAGCTTTCTGCATGCGCTGCGGTGCTGCTATGCCGGAGAAGGAAGAAGAGCCGGAGGATGCCGAGTTTGTACACGTAGAACCGGAAGAAAAAGCAGAAGAAACCGAAGCGGCAGCGCCGGAAGAAGAGCCGGAAGAAGAGCCTGAAAAAGAAGCAGAGGTACCGGAAGAGGAATGATCTGGACCCTGCTGCCGGGAGCGGTTTTCCTTGCAGACGGATGCCTGAAAAAGAAGGCAGAAGAGGAGTTAAAGGAAAATGAGCAGATCCCGGTCTGTAAAGGACATATTGTCCTGCGGAAATGTCATAACCGCGGCGTAGCGGGCGGCGGCTTCGCGGACAGCACGAAGAAGGTGGAAATTCTCACCTTCTTTTTGCTGTCCGGACTGTGGGCGCGTCTCGGAGCGCTGGCGGGCAGACGTAAGTGTAAGGCGAAGAAGCTTGGGCTTGCGCTTACGATTGGCGGCGGCATGTCGAACTGGTATGACCGGCATAAGAGAGGTTACGTGACCGACTATGTCAGCTTCCGGTTTGGACCGGAGAAGTTCCGCAGACTTGTGTTCAATGTTTCTGATTTCTGTATTTTCTTCGGAATTGCGCTGCTGACGGCAATTTCCTGCCGGGAGTCCAGGTGATGCAGGATCTCCCGAAAAGCCCTGCGGATGGCGGGCTTTTCGGGGCAAAAAAGAAAATTTGAAATTTTTTGAAAAAATTTGAAAAAAGCTGTTGACAGATTCGGAATCATCTGGTAATATATGTTTTGTTGAACGGCACATGAGAGCCGCAAGACAAGAAATGCAGGAGTGGCGGAATTGGCAGACGCGCAGGCTTCAGGTGCCTGTGGTCGCAAGATCGTGTGGGTTCAAGTCCCATCTCCTGCATTATTTTTCGCTTTGCGTATCAAGAATTGGTCCGGTGGACCAATTCGGATTACCCTACCTGGAATGATGCAGAAACTTCCCGGCAGGGTCTTTTTATTTCTGTGCGGAGAAGATGTGCAGACGGGGAAAGAAAAACAGACGAATCTCAGATAGTGTAAAATTGTTTAAAATTATCGCTATTATCCATATTTTTCATAAAATCAAAAAAATTAAAAATTTTTCAAAAAAAGTGTTGACTTTTCTTTAGAAAGCTGTTATTATCTATCTTGTCAAGCGGACAACCGCTAAGACAACTAAGAAATGCAGGAGTGGCGGAATTGGCAGACGCGCAGGCTTCAGGTGCCTGTGGTCGCAAGATCGTGTGGGTTCAAGTCCCATCTCCTGCATTATTTTTTTGCTTTGCGTATCAAGAATTGGTCCGGTGGACCAATTCGGATTGCCCTGATGGGAAGTGTGAAAACTTTCCGTCAGGGTATTTTTATTTTTCCAGAAAAGAAAATAATTCCGACAGGACATTTTATGCCCAATACACACTTCAAAAGTATTCCAGAAAAGAAATTTCCGTAATTCGACAAAAATAGTTGAAATGTTTCCCTGGTTGTGATAGAATCTGAAAGATTAAAGTATGAGATGCATATTTCATACAAACTCAAAACCGAACGAAAAAGAAAGGAAAACGGTGGAATGATGAAAGCTTTTCTAATCTTAGAAGACGGGCATGTCTTTACCGGAACCAGCATTGGTTCACAAAAAGAAGTGATCAGTGAAATCGTATTTAATACATCCATGACTGGATATCTCGAAGTGCTGACTGACCCATCCTATGCGGGACAGGCAGTATGTATGACGTATCCTCTTATTGGAAACTATGGAATTTGTTATGATGATCAGGAGTCCTTAAGACCCTGGCCGGATGGCTATATTGTAAGAGAATTATCCCGTCTCCCCAGCAACTTCCGTTGCCAGGACACCATTCAGAATTTCCTGAAAAAGTTCGATATTCCCGGAATCGCCGGAATCGATACTCGTGCTCTCACCAAAATTCTTCGTGAAAAAGGTACCATGAACGGTATGATCACGACCAACGAAAATTATCACCTCGATGAAATTATTCCAAAATTAAAAGCGTATAATACCGGAAAAGTTGTAGAAAAGGTAACCTGCTCTGAAAAATCAGTTTTAAAAGGAGAAGGCTTTAAAGTTGCACTTCTGGATCTTGGCGCAAAGAACAACATCGCACGTTCCTTAAATGAGCGCGGATGCGAAGTGACCATTTATCCGGCGCTTACTACAGCAGAAGAGATCCTCGCCGCAAATCCGGACGGAATCATGCTGTCCAACGGCCCTGGAGATCCGAAAGAATGCGTATCCATTATCAAAGAGATTAAAAAACTGTACGATTCCAATGTACCGATCTTTGCAATCTGTCTTGGACATCAGCTGATGGCACTGGCTACCGGCGCAGATACCCACAAGATGAAATACGGCCACCGCGGCGGAAACCACCCGGTCAAGGACCTGGCAACCGGAAGAGTTTACATTTCTTCCCAGAACCACGGCTACGTCGTAGATACCGATACCCTGGATCCGAATGTGGCAGTTCCGGCCTTTGTGAACGTCAACGACGGCACCAACGAGGGACTCAAATACGTCGGCAAAAACATCTTTACCGTACAGTTCCATCCGGAGGCATGCCCTGGCCCGCAGGATTCCGGATACCTGTTTGATCGATTCCTTGAGATGATGGGAGGTAACAAATAATGCCAAAGAATCCGAATATTAAAAAAGTTCTGGTTATCGGTTCCGGTCCGATCGTCATCGGACAGGCAGCAGAGTTCGACTACGCAGGAACACAGGCGTGCCGTTCCCTGAAAGAAGAGGGAATGGAAGTTGTTCTTCTGAACTCCAACCCGGCAACCATCATGACCGATAAAGACATCGCAGACCGCGTTTACATCGAGCCGCTGACCGTAGAAGTGGTAGAACAGCTCATCCAGAAGGAAAAACCGGACAGCGTTCTTCCGACTCTGGGAGGCCAGGCAGGACTGAACCTTGCGATGGAACTCGAAGAAAAAGGCTTCTTAAAAGAAAACAACGTACGCCTGATCGGTACCACAGCACAGACCATCAAAAAAGCAGAGGACCGTCAGGAATTCAAAGATACCATGGAAAAAATCGGCGAGCCGGTAGCGGCATCCCTGGTTGTCCATGATGTACAGGCTGGTATCGATTTCACCAACAAGATCGGTTATCCGGTTGTACTGCGTCCGGCTTACACCCTCGGCGGAAGCGGCGGCGGTATCGCTTACAACGAAGAAGAGCTGATCGAGATCCTCTCGAACGGACTCCGTCTTTCCCGTGTCGGCGAAGTACTCGTTGAAAGATGTATCGCCGGATGGAAAGAGATCGAGTACGAGGTAATGCGGGACAGCGTAGGAAACTGCATCACCGTCTGCAACATGGAGAACATCGACCCGGTCGGCGTTCACACCGGAGACAGTATTGTCGTAGCACCGTCCCAGACCCTGGGAGATAAAGAGTATCAGATGCTGCGTACTTCCGCACTCAACATCATCACCGAGCTCGGCATCACCGGCGGATGCAACGTACAGTATGCGTTGAATCCGGACAGCTTCGAGTACTGTGTTATCGAGGTAAATCCGCGTGTCAGCCGTTCTTCCGCACTGGCTTCCAAAGCGACCGGTTATCCGATTGCAAAGGTTGCTGCAAAGATCGCACTTGGCTACACTCTGGATGAGATCCCGAACGCCATTACCGGAAAAACCTACGCAAGCTTCGAGCCGATGCTGGATTACTGTGTTGTAAAAATCCCGCGTCTGCCGTTCGATAAGTTTATCAGTGCAAAACGTACCCTGACCACACAGATGAAGGCAACCGGTGAGGTTATGAGTATCTGCAACAACTTCGAGGGCGCGCTGATGAAAGCCATCCGTTCCCTGGAACAGCACGTAGATTCCCTGATGTCCTATGACTTCAGCCACCTGTCCAAAGACGAGCTGATCAAAGAGCTTCACATCGTAGACGATATGAGAATCTGGAGAATCGCAGAGGCGATCCGTCAGGGCATCTCCTACGACGAGATCCACGAGATCACCAAAATCGATGTATGGTTCATCGATAAGCTGGCTATCCTCGTTGAGATGGAGCAGGCATTACAGGCCAAAGAGCTGGATGAGGATCTGCTGCGCGAAGCAAAACGCCTTGAGTTCCCGGATTACCTGGTGGCAAAACTGGCAGGAAAGACCGAAGAAGAAGTAAAAGCGTTAAGAAAACAGTATGATATCACCGCAGCTTACAAGATGGTAGATACCTGTGCCGCTGAGTTCGCAGCAACCACACCGTATTACTATTCCGTATACGGCGGCGAAAACGAAGCTGTCGAGACAAACGACAGAAAGAAAGTCCTCGTCCTTGGTTCCGGCCCGATCCGTATCGGACAGGGTATCGAGTTTGACTTCTGCTCCGTACATTGTACCTGGGCATTCAAGAAAGAGGGCTATGAGACCATCATCATCAACAACAACCCGGAGACCGTCAGCACCGACTTCGATATCGCAGATAAACTGTATTTCGAGCCGCTGACACCGGAAGATGTAGAAAATATCGTCAACATCGAGCATCCGGACGGAGCCGTTGTACAGTTCGGCGGCCAGACCGCGATCAAGCTGACCGAAGCACTCCTGAAAATGGGTGTGCCGATCCTTGGAACATCTGCAGAGAACGTAGATGCCGCAGAGGACCGTGAGCTGTTCGATGAGATCCTGGAGCAGTGTGAAATCCCGCGTCCGAAGGGACACACCGTATTCACCGCAGAAGAGGCGAAAAAAGCAGCCAATGAGCTCGGCTATCCGGTACTCGTCCGCCCGTCCTACGTCCTTGGAGGACAGGGTATGCAGATCGCCATCAGCGATGAGGACGTCGATGAATTTATCGGCATCATCAACCGGATCGCACAGGAGCATCCGATCCTGGTTGATAAATATCTGCAGGGCAAGGAGATCGAGGTTGATGCAGTCTGCGACGGCACCGATATCCTGATTCCTGGTATCATGGAGCACATCGAGCGCGCCGGCGTTCACTCCGGAGACAGTATCTCCGTTTATCCGGCACAGAGCATCAGCCAGCATGCAAAAGACACCATCGTAGAGTATACGAAACGTCTGGCAAGATCCCTGCATGTCATCGGTATGATCAACATCCAGTTCATCGTATGCGGTGAGGATGTTTACGTCATCGAGGTCAACCCGCGTTCTTCTCGTACCGTGCCGTACATCAGCAAGGTAACCGGAATCCCGATCGTGCCGCTGGCAACGAAAGTCATCCTCGGCCACACGATCCGCGAGCTTGGCTACGAGCCGGGTCTGCAGAGAGAGGCAGATTACATTGCCATCAAGATGCCGGTATTCTCCTTCGAGAAGATCCGCGGCGCAGATATCGCCCTTGGACCGGAGATGAAATCCACCGGTGAGTGCCTTGGTATTGCAAAGACCTTCAACGAGGCTCTTTACAAAGCATTCCTCGGCGCCGGAATCAACCTGCCGAAATACAAAAACATGATCATCACCGTAAAGGATGAGGATAAAGAGGATATCGTTCCGATCGCACAGAGATTCCAGGCTCTCGGCTACAAGATCTATGCGACGAGAAATACCGCGAAAGCCCTGAACGAGAACGGCGTCAATGCGATCCGCACCAACAAGATCGAGCAGCCGTCCCCGAACCTGATGGACCTGATCCTCGGCCACAAGATCGACCTCGTCATCGATACTCCGTCCCAGGGTGTTGAGCACTCCAAAGACGGATTCGTCATCCGCCGGAACGCGATCGAGACAGGTGTCAACGTACTGACCTCTCTGGATACCGCAACCGCACTCGTAACCAGTCTGGAAAATACAGATGTGAAGAAGCTGACCCTGATCGATATCGCAACGATCGACAAGAGATAAGCATGATAGAAGCATAAAGCAAAGAAAAGCTCTCTGCTGCAGAAACAAAGCGGCAGAGAGCTTTTTTGGCCGAATGTGGGTTTGAATGGATTTTACAAAAAAGAAAACGTGACGCGCTTGTGTTTTTAGCATAAGTATGATAGATTTTTAATAGAATGCCAGAAAAGGGCATCCAATTCAAAAAGAGAAAGGTACATATCGTATGAACATCATTGAGTGGTTAAAGGTTATCCTGCTGGGTATCGTAGAGGGCATTACCGAGTGGCTTCCGATCAGCAGCACCGGCCACATGATTCTGGTAGATGAGTTTATTAAGCTGAATGTGACAGCTGATTTCAAGAATGTTTTTGAAGTTGTTATCCAGCTCGGTGCAATCCTTGCGGTTGTCGTCATCTATTTCTGGGATCTCTGGCCGTTTCATGGCAAAAGCAAAGCGAAAAGCAAGAGCTATTTTGCCAATCCAAGCGACAACAAGGTCTTTGCAGGTATGCAGAACTTTGTAGACAATTACTGTTATCTGGACAAAATTATCATGTGGTTCAAGATCGTCGTATCGTGTCTGCCGGCAGCCGTGATCGGACTGGCATTCAACGACTGGATCGAGGCCCATCTGATGAATTACGTGATCGTAGCACTGATGCTGATCATCTATGGTGTCCTCTTCATCATCATTGAGAATTACAACAAGACGAGAACACTGTCTGCAACAAAAATCAAAGAGATTACCTGGAAAAATGCGCTGTATATCGGTGTTTTCCAGCTCCTTTCCATCGTACCGGGAACTTCCCGTTCGGGAGCAACCATCATCGGCGGTATCCTGCTGGGATGCTCGAGAGAGCTGGCATCGGAGTACACGTTTTTCCTTGCCGTTCCGGTTATGTTCGGCGCGAGCCTTTTAAAACTGGTAAAACACGGCTTTGCCTTTACCGGTGTTGAGGTGGCGATCATGATCGTCGGCATGCTGGTGGCATTTGCGGTATCGATTTTTGCCATCAAATTCCTGATGCAGTACATCAAGAAGCACGATTTCAAAGCCTTCGGCTGGTACCGTATCGTACTCGGTGTGATTGTGCTGCTGTATTTCGTAATCAAAACCGTAATTCTGAAATCATAAAATCGAACAATTCCGAAAATTTACCAGGAAAAATAGAAGAAGAAGTATCGTAAAATGAAAAAAATTGTGCGATACTTCTTTTTTTACGCAAAAATTACAAAAAACCCTGTAAAAAGTAACCAAAAGCTGATATAATAGGACACAAGAGGGACGCAGAACCAGAAATTAAAAAAATACCGAAAATTTGCCATATTTTTATTGACTAAAGATATTCTTATGGTAAAATAAATGTGTGCGCCCCGAGGATATCTTTATTTTCGGTGCAATCAGTATAGGGTGAACGTATCATCCAGGGCAATCTGGAAATACTTTACTATAACCTATCAAAATTACAAGTAGGAGGAAAAGTAACAATGGCAAAATGGGTTTACATGTTCACTGAAGGTAATGCAGACATGCGTAACCTTCTCGGTGGAAAAGGCGCAAACCTGGCTGAGATGACAAACCTGGGACTTCCTGTACCACAGGGATTCACGGTAACAACCGAGGCTTGTACACAGTACTATGAGGATGGCAGACAGATCAACGACGAGATCATGGGTCAGATCATGGAAGCAATCGATAAAATGGAAGGAATCACAGGAAAGAAATTCGGAGACGCTAAGAATCCGCTGCTCGTTTCTGTACGTTCCGGAGCAAGAGCTTCCATGCCAGGTATGATGGATACCATCCTGAACCTTGGTCTGAACGAAGAGGTTGTTGAAACTCTGTCACAGGCTTCCGGCAACCCACGTTGGGCTTGGGACTGCTACAGAAGATTCATTCAGATGTTCTCTGACGTAGTTATGGAAGTTGGTAAAAAATACTTCGAAGAGCTGATCGACAAGATGAAAGAGGAGAAAGGCGTAAAACAGGACGTAGATCTTGACGCAGATGACCTCAAAAAACTGGCTGAGCAGTTCAAAGCTGAGTACAAAGCTAAAATCGGTGAGGATTTCCCGACCGATCCTAAGGTACAGCTGATGGAGGCTGTAAAAGCCGTATTCCGTTCCTGGGACAACCCGAGAGCAAACGTTTATCGTCGTGACAACGACATCCCGTATTCCTGGGGTACCGCTGTTAACGTACAGATGATGGCATTCGGAAACATGGGAGATGACTGTGGTACAGGTGTTGCCTTCACCCGTGACCCTGCTACAGGAGAGAACGGACTGTTCGGTGAGTTCCTTACCAACGCACAGGGCGAGGACGTAGTTGCCGGTGTTCGTACACCTATGCACATTTCTGAGATGGAAGAGAAATTCCCGGAAGCTTTCAAACAGTTCAAAGAAGTTTGCAAAACTCTGGAAACACACTACAGAGATATGCAGGACATGGAGTTCACTGTAGAGCACGGTAAACTGTACATGCTGCAGACACGTAACGGTAAGAGAACAGCAAAAGCTGCTCTGAAAATCGCCTGCGACCTTGTAGATGAGGGAATGAGAACAGAGGAAGAGGCAGTTGCAATGATCGATCCTCGTAACCTTGACTCTCTGCTTCATCCGCAGTTCGATGCAAAAGCACTGAAAGAGGCTACTCCAATGGCAAAAGCACTGGGAGCATCTCCGGGAGCTGCTTGCGGTAAAATCGTCTTCACAGCTGATGACGCTGTTGCATGGGCTGAAAGAGGAGAAAAAGTTGTTCTGGTTCGTCTTGAGACATCCCCAGAAGATATCACAGGTATGAAATCTGCACAGGGTATCCTGACTGTTCGTGGTGGTATGACTTCCCACGCAGCCGTAGTTGCCCGTGGTATGGGAACCTGCTGTGTATCCGGTTGCGGTGATATCGTAATGGACGAGGCAAACAAGAAATTCACACTGGCTGGCAAAGAGTTCCACGAGGGAGACTGCATCTCTCTGGATGGTTCTACAGGATGCATCTATGACGGACTGATCCCGACCGTAGACGCTACCATCGCTGGCGAGTTCGGAAGAATCATGGGCTGGGCAGATAAATACAGAACCATGAAAGTTCGTACAAACGCTGATACTCCGGCAGACGCTAAAAAAGCTCGTGAGCTTGGCGCAGAAGGTATTGGTCTTTGCCGTACAGAGCATATGTTCTTCGAAGGCAACAGAATCGATGCATTCCGTGAGATGATCTGCGCTGAAACCGTAGAAGAGAGAGAAGCAGCACTTGCTAAGATCCTTCCGGAGCAGCAGGGAGACTTCGAGAAGCTGTATGAAGCTCTGGAAGGCAACCCGGTTACCATCCGTTTCCTGGATCCGCCGCTTCATGAGTTCGTTCCGACTGAGGAAGAGGACATCAAGAAACTGGCTGACGCACAGGGCAAATCTGTTGAGCAGATCAAAGCAATCATCGCTGGTCTGCATGAGTTCAACCCGATGATGGGTCATCGTGGATGCCGTCTTGCTGTAACTTATCCGGAAATCGCTAAGATGCAGACAAGCGCAGTAATCCGCGCAGCCATCAACGTGAAGAAAGCTCATCCGGATTGGAATGTTAAACCGGAAATCATGATCCCGCTTGTTGGCGATATCAAAGAGCTGAAATACGTTAAGAAATTCGTAGTAGAGACCGCTGACGCTGAAATCGCAGCTGCAGGCAGCGACCTTGAATACGAAGTTGGTACCATGATCGAGATCCCGAGAGCAGCTCTGACTGCAGATGAGATCGCAAAAGAGGCAGACTTCTTCTGCTTTGGAACCAACGACCTTACTCAGATGACTTACGGATTCTCCCGTGACGATGCTGGTAAATTCCTGAACGCTTACTATGACGCTAAGATCTTCGAGAACGATCCATTCGCAAAACTCGATCAGGACGGCGTTGGCAAGCTGATGAAGATGGCTATCGATCTTGGAAGACCGGTTAACTCTTCTCTGCACGTAGGTATCTGCGGTGAGCACGGTGGAGATCCGAGCTCCGTAGAGTTCTGCAACAAACTGGGTCTGGACTATGTTTCCTGCTCACCGTTCCGTGTGCCGATCGCCCGTCTGGCAGCAGCTCAGGCAGCTATCGCTCAGAAGAACGCTTAATTTAAGCAGAATCTGTCCGAATCAGGATTTTCATGCAATAGCATGATTTGTGTTCAAACGTAAGGAGACCCCGGCGGTCTGTAGAAATACAGGCGCCGGGGTCTTTTTTATCAATCGTTTAAAATCAAAGTGGGAGGGAAAACGGATGCAGAATGAAACAGCCAAAGAAAACCTGCTGCGGCAGATCCGGGAATACCGTCCGTACAATGAGCAGGAAGAGCGGGATCGGGCGATTCTGCTGAAATGGATGGAGAGCGGATGCGATATTTTGACGCGGGAAAATGAGACCGCACATCTGACTGCCTCCGCCTGGGTCGTAAGCCCGGATCGGAAGCAGGTGCTGATGGCGTATCACAATATTTACCATTCCTGGGCATGGCTCGGCGGCCACGCGGACGGAGATGCGGATCTTTGCAGCGTGGCGGTAAGAGAAGTGAAGGAGGAATCCGGGATTGAAGAGGTGAAGCTCTTATCGGATCAGCCATTCTCGCTCGAAATCCTGTCGGTGGACGGCCATGTGAAGCGCGGAAAGTACGTGACGACACATCTCCATCTGAATGTGACATATCTCATGGAAGCAGACCCGGTACAGGAAATCCGCTGCAAGCCGGATGAAAACAGCGCAGTCGGCTGGATTCCGGTGGAGCAGATCGCAGAAAAATCGACAGAGCCATGGTTTGTGGAGCGTGTGTATGGCAAGCTGTGTGAGAAAGTGAAAAGAGATTTCTGTGAAGTGTAATATGCAATCCGCGTATGAACTGCCATTTAGAATAAGCATTAGACAAATGAGCTGTTAGATGTCTAAAATAGAGACAGAAAGAAAAATGGCAGGAGGGGTTTTATGTTTACAAATCAGGATTTGAAAAAGCTGATTATTCCGCTTTTCCTAGAGCAGCTTCTGGTGGCTCTGGTCGGAATTGCGGACGTGTTTGTTATCGGATTTGTCGGAGAGGCGGCGGTTTCCGGTGTGTCACTGGTCAATGCGTTTAATATGATCTTTATCAATCTGTTCACAGCGCTGGCATCCGGCGGTGCGGTGGTCATCAGCCAGTATATCGGAAAGAAGGACAAGGAGCAGGCGGGAGCGGCAGCTTCCCAGCTTCTGACGGCATCGGTATTGCTGTCGGTTGTTATTTCTGTAGTGGTACTGGTTGCCAACGAACAGCTGATGCGTTTGATGTTCGGCAAGGTTGAGGATGATGTCATGGCGGCATGCGTGACGTATCTGCGTATCTCGGCATATTCCTATCCGGCAATGGCGATTTACAATGCGGGAGCGGCTTTGTACCGCAGTTTTGGAAAAACCAGCACGACGATGTACCTTTCGATTGCATCGAATGTGATCAACGTAGTCGGAAACTGTATCGGCGTCTTTGCTTTGCATGCAGGTGTGCCTGGCGTTGCGGTTCCGTCGCTGATTGCGCGTATCTTTTCCGCAGCTGTTATCACGGTTCTCTGCTTCTCAAAGCGAAATCCGGTGCAGTATCTGAAAGAGTGGATTTTTAAAGTAGACTTGAGCTTCCAGAAAACGATCCTCAGTATCGCAGTTCCGAACGGTATCGAGAGCGGTATTTTCCAGCTCGTCAAAGTAGCACTTTCCAGTGTGGTAGCACTGTTTGGTACCTACCAGATTGCCGCAAACGGCATTGCCCAGAGTATATGGTCCATGGCGGCACTCACAAGCAGTGCACTTTCCCCAGTATTCATCACCGTCATCGGACAGTGCATGGGCGCGGGAGATACTGATCAGGCGGAGTATTATTTCCGCAAGCTGATAAAAATCACACTGATCATTGGAGTGGCATGGAATGCGCTTGTCTTTGCAGTCACACCGTTTGTCCTTTCCTTCTATGCGGTGTCCGAGGAGACGAAGCGGCTGACACTCTGGCTGGTACTGCTGCATAATATTTTCAACGGTATTGCACTCTGCTACGCCGGACCGCTTGGAAGCGGCCTTCGTGCGACAGGAGATGTAAAATTCACAATGGGAATTTCCCTCTTCACGACCATCGGCGTCCGCCTGATTTTCTCTGTGATTTTTGCAATCTGGATGAACATGGGCGTTATGGGAATCGCTCTTGCGATGTGCCTCGACTGGTCCGTGCGCGGCATCATCTTCTGGTGGAGATTCAAACAGGGCAAGTGGAAAACGTTTCAGGTTATCCGTGAGTGAAAAAACGATCCTCTTTTTCTGACGACAGAAAAGTTGTTGGGAAAAGGGGATTTTTGGGGTAAAAGGGATTATTTCGGCGCGTTGAAAATCATGCCGGGGTATGGTAAAATGGACTCCGAAAAACAGCAAAAGGAGGAAAATATAAGTAACTAAATATATTGTCAAATGTGATATAACGTGTTTAAACATACAAAAGGAGAATCATATTATGAACACATCAAATATCACAAACTACAAGCCGAAGGATTTTGCTGAATTGTTAGGGATATCTGTTAAAACGCTACAGCGTTGGGACAGAGAAGGGATTTTAAAAGCAAATCGAACTCCAACTGACAGGCGTTATTATACGTATGACCAATATCTTCAATTCAAAGGCATAAATATCGAAAATGATAAACGTCAGGCAGTTATTTATGCCAGAGTATCTACAAAAAATCAAAAAGACGATTTGCAAAACCAGGTCGCATTTTTACGACAGTTTTGTAATGCCAGGGGAATCATTGTAGACCAATGTATCGAAGAGTATGGAAGTGGTCTTAATTACAACCGCAAAAAGTGGAATAAATTATTAGATGAAGTAATGGAACAGAAAGTAAAAACGATCATCATAACCCACAAAGACAGATTTATCCGATTCGATTATGATTGGTTTGAAAAATTCTGTATGAAATGCAACACAACGATCGTGGTGGTAAACAACGAAGAATTATCACCACAGGAAGAACTTGTACAGGATATTGTTTCCATACTTCATGTGTTCTCCTGCAGGCTGTATGGACTTCGTAAGTATAAAAAACAAATAGAGAGGGACGAGGAAATTGCTAAAGAGCTTCAGGACGGAAATTCATCCGACAGAAGAGCAGAAAGTCAGGATTCATAAAACAATAGGAACTTGTAGATTTATTTATAATTTCTATCTGGCCCATAACAAAGAACTTTATCAAAATGGCGAAAAATTCATGAGCAGCAGTAAATTCAGAGTCTGGCTGAATCATGAATACCTTCCACAACATCCAGAATATTTATGGATTAAGGAAGCATACTCAAAAGCGGTGACCCAGGCAGTAAATCATGGACAGACTGCATTTAAAAAATTCTTTAATCATGAAAGTGCTTTTCCGAAGTTCAAAAAGAAAGGCAGATCAGATGTGAAGATGTATTTCGTAAAGAATAATCCGAAAGATTGTCGCTGCGAGAGACACCGAGTTAACATTCCATCACTTGGATGGGTTCGTATCAAAGAAAAAGGATACATTCCTACGACGAAAGAAGGATATATCATAAAAAGCGGCCATGTTTCCATGAAAGCGGGCAGATATTATGTTTCGGCTCTTATAGAAATTCCTGATAATAAAACTGCTGATCTTTCTAACGAAGGAATCGGCATCGACCTGGGGTTAAAGGATTTTGCCATTGTTTCAAATGGTAAGACATATAAGAATATCAACAAATCAGCAAGATTAAAGAAATTAGAAAAACGACTCGTTCGGGAACAGAGATGTCTCTCCCGAAAGTATGAAAATCTAAAGAAAGGAGAGTCCACTCAAAGAGCGAATATACAAAAACAAAAACTTAAGGTACAAAAACTTCATCATAAAATAGACAATATCCGTACGGATTACATCAATAAGACAATCGCAGAGATCGTAAAAACCAAACCATCTTATATAACGATTGAAGACTTAAACGTATCGGGAATGATGAAGAACAAACATCTTTCAAGAGCAGTTGCTTCGCAGAAGTTTTACGAATTCAGAATAAAGCTTAAGGCGAAAAGCAGGGAAAATGGTATTGAGCTTCGGGTTGCAGACAGATGGTATCCATCATCAAAAATCTGCCATTGTTGTGGAATGATCAAGAAAGATTTAAAACTTTCAGATAGAATATTTCGATGTCATTGTGGCTATGTCGAAGACAGGGATTTCAATGCGGCACTGAATCTGAGAGGTGTAAAAACTTACAAGATTGCATAAGGACGCAAATGTAAGTATGTACCGAAGGCTATTTCGGGAATTAACGACTGTGGAGTGTACATGGATCTACGAGTAGATATGATTTCGGTCAATCAAAAGTATACACAAGGAAGCAGTAAGTAAGATTCGTGAGAACTTACATTATCTCGATGTGATAAGTATATTTAATCACATTTTGAGTGGCAGGACATGACAGAAGATGAATGATATGAAGCGTCTGCTCTCGTATGCAGGTCCCTACAAGCGGGATATGATTTTCGGAGCAGTGCTGGTATTGGTAGAAACGTGTTTTGAACTTTTTATTCCGATTCTGATTTCCAATCTGATTGACATCGGCGTTGCGAACGGCGATATCCCTTACATTTACCGCAAGGGAATCCAGATGGGAGTCTGCGCGCTCTGTGCGCTTGTGACCGGAATTTTATACGCGCACTTTGCGGCGCGGGCGACGTACGGCTGGGGAGCTGAGATCCGGAAGGCGGAGTATGAGAAAATGCAGCAGTATGCATTTTCCAACCTCGACCACTTTGCGGTATCATCCCTGATCACCCGTATGACGACGGATGTTACCGTCATCCAGAATATGGTAAGCGCCGGCTTCCGCCCGATCACGCGCGGACCGTCGCTTCTGATTATGGGAATCGGCCTTTCATTCTATATGAATCCGCGGCTGGCATTTGTATTCCTTGTATGTACCCCGCTTCTTGGCTTTATTCTCTCCCTGATTGTGCGGAGAGTTGCCCCGATGTACACAAAACTGCAGTCCATGGTGGACCGCCTGAACAACGTTGTCCAGGAGGGGCTGACCGCGATCCGTGCCGTCAAAGCTTTCGTGCGGGATGAGTACGAGGAAGACAAATTCAACGAGGTCAACACCGACCTGACCGCAGCGAGCGAGCAGACGTTCCACTACGCCGTGCTGAATCTGCCGGCATTTCAGGGTGTCATGTATACCGCGATCGTGCTGATTCTGTGGTTCGGCGGAAATATGATTCTGAAAAAACAGCTTGCCGTCGGAAACCTGACCGGATTTCTAAGCTACGTCATGCAGGTCATGAACTCGATGATGATGATTGCAAACGTCTTCCTGCTTCTGACCCGTTCCATGGCGAGCGCACACCGGATTGTCGAGGTGCTCGATGAGAAAATCGTGCTCACCTCGCCGGAAAATGGTGTAACAGAAGTGACAGAGGGCAGCGTGGAGTTTGACAACGTATCGTTTAAATACAAAGAAGAAGCAAAAGAGTACGCACTCTCCGATGTTACGCTGAAGATCAAAGCCGGTCAGACGGTAGGAATCCTCGGAGGAACAGGTTCTTCGAAAACGACGCTGGTGCAGCTCATTCCGCGTCTGTATGACACCAGCCGCGGCACCGTCCGCGTCGGCGGAAAGGATGTGCGCGCGTACGATCTTGCCGCTCTCCGCGATGCAGTCAATATCATTCTGCAGAAAAACGTGCTGTTCTCCGGAACCGTGCGTGAAAACCTGAAATGGGGCAATGCGGATGCATCCGATGAGGAGATCTGGGAAGCATGCCGCGCGGCGTGTGCGGATGAATTTTTGAACCGCATGCCGGACGGCCTCGACACCGTGCTTGAGCAGGGCGCAAGCAACCTCTCCGGAGGCCAGAAGCAGCGTCTCTGCATCGCGCGTGCGCTGATCGGAAAGGCAAAAATCCTGATCTTCGATGATTCGACAAGTGCGGTCGACACGGCAACGGAGAAAAAGATCCGCGAGGCACTGGCGGCGCGGAAGGATGTCACAAAAATTATCATTGCGCAGAGAGTAACATCCGTCATGAATACGGATCAGATCATCATTCTTGATGACGGAAAAGTACACCGGATTGGCACGCACGCTGAACTGCTGGCGGATGACCCGATTTATCAGGAAATTTACGCCTCACAGATGAAGGGAGGAGACGAAAATGGCAGCGAGAGCTTATAGCGGAAAGAAACCAAAGAACCTGAAACACACGCTGCGCGTCTTCCTGTCTTATCTGGGACGGCACAAAAAAATGCTCGCAGTCGTAGCGGTACTGGTAACAATCAGCGCGGGAGCCAACCTCTTTGGAACGTATATGATCCGCCCGGTTGTCAACGGACTGGCGGACGGAGATGTGCACACACTGCTGCGCGGCGTGCTGATTACGGCACTCATTTTCGGGTGCGGCGCACTCGCAGCATACGGCTACACGCAGACCATGGTAAAAGCAGCACAGCAGGTTGTATTTGATATCCGCCGCGATCTGTTCGAACACGTCCAGACACTGCCGCTGCAGTTCTTCGACAGCAGACGCCACGGCGATATCATGAGTCTTTTCACGAACGATATCGACACGATGGCAGATGCCCTGAACAACAGTTTTGCGATGGTTATCCAGAGCTTCATCCAGATTGTGGGAACACTGACCTTGCTGTATATCCTAAACTGGCGGCTCTCGCTGATTGTAACGGTGTGCTACGGTATCATGTTCTGGTATATCAAGTTCAGCGGAAAGCGCAGCAAGGGTTATTATACGAAGCAGCAGAACAGCCTCGGAGAACTGAACGGCTATATTGAGGAGCTGATCACCGGACAGAAAGTCGTCAAGGTGTTCCACCACGAAGAAGAGAGCTTTACGGAATTCTGCAAAAAGAATGAGGAGCTCCGGAAAGCGGGAACCGGCGCGCAGGGGTATGCGGCGACGATGGTTCCTGTCGTTGTCAGCATTTCGTATGTCAATTATGCGATTGTGGCAGTGCTCGGCGGCCTTCTCGCCCTGCACGGAAAAGCCGATATCGGAAGCCTGGCAAGCTACCTTGTCTTTGTCCGCCAGGCGGCGCTTCCGATCAACCAGTTCACCCAGCAGAGCAACTTCCTTCTCTCAGCGCTCGCCGGTGCGGAGCGTGTCTTCGACGTGATGAGCCTGGAGCCGGAAATCGATGAGGGAAAAGTGGAACTGGTCAACGTAAAAGAAGAGAACGGCGCACTTGCCGTCTGCGAAGAGACAACAGGCCGCTGGGCATGGAAGCGCCCGGACGGAACGATGACGGAATTAAAGGGCGATGTGCGTTTTGAAAACGTGGATTTCGGCTACACGGCAGACCGTCTGATCTTAAAGAACATCAGCCTGTATGCCAAACCAGGCCAGAAAATTGCTTTTGTCGGTTCCACAGGAGCCGGAAAAACGACGATCACGAACCTGATCAACCGTTTCTACGACGTCCAGGGCGGCGCGGTTGTCTACGACGGCATTGACGTAAAAGATATCGAAAAAGACGCTCTGCGCCACTCCCTCGGTATCGTTCTGCAGGATACCCATCTGTTCACGGGAACCGTAGCAGAAAACATCCGTTTTGGAAAACTCGATGCCACGCAGGAAGAAATTGAACATGCGGCCAAAATTGCGAATGCGGATTCCTTCATCCGCCGTCTGCCGAACGGCTACGACACGATGCTGACCTCCGACGGAGCCAACCTCTCCCAGGGCCAGCGCCAGCTTCTCGCGATTGCCCGTGCCGCCGTTGCCGATCCGCCGGTGCTGATTCTTGACGAGGCAACATCTTCCGTTGACACCAGAACCGAGGCGCTGATCGAAAAAGGAATGGACCAGCTCATGGAGGGCAGAACCGTATTTGTCATCGCCCACCGCTTAAGCACCGTGCGAAACGCCAATGCGATCATGGTGCTGGAGCAGGGAAATATCGTAGAGCGCGGCGACCACGACGCACTTCTGGCACAGAAAGGAAAATATTATCAGCTCTATCATGGAATGTTTGAGCTGAGTTAAAAAGAAAGGAGTAAAGAGTATGAGAAAATATAACCGTATTTTTCTGATCGTCCTGGATTCTCTCGGAATCGGGGCGATGGCGGATTCGGAGAAGTTTGGGGATGTCGGTGTCAATACCTTCGGCCACATCTGGGAGAGTCAGGGAGGCCTTGAAATCCCGAACCTGCGCCGCCTCGGCATGGGAAATCTCTGCGGTGTGACAGAGGATGAGGCAAAGGGTTACGCCAGAAGACTGAACGAGGCGAGCAACGGAAAAGACACCATGACCGGCCACTGGGAGATGATGGGAATTTACACGACAAAGCCGTTCGTTACGTTCACCGACCACGGATTTCCGAAAGAACTGATCGACGAGCTGGAAAAACGAACCGGCAGAAAGATCATCGGCAATAAGGCGGCGAGCGGAACGGAGATCCTCGATGAGCTGGCAGAGCGCGAGATCGAAAACGGAGAACTGATTGTCTATACCTCGGCGGATTCCGTACTGCAGATCTGCGGCAACGAGGAGACGATGGGACTGGAGACGCTGTATCATTACTGCGAGATTGCCCGTGAGCTGACCATGAAAGACGAGTGGAAAGTCGGCCGTGTCATTGCAAGACCGTACGTCGGAAAGAAAAAAGGAGAGTTCGTCCGCACCGCAAACCGTCACGACTACGCTGTCAAACCGACGGGAAAAACCGTGCTCAACGCGATGCAGGAGGCAGGATATGATGTCATCAGTATCGGAAAAATCAACGATATTTTCTGCGGCGAGGGCATCACGGAGAGTCTGAAATCCAAGAGCAGCGTCCACGGCATGGAGCAGACGATTGAGACGGCAGGAAAAGAGTTTACCGGACTGTGCTTTGTCAACCTCGTCGATTTCGATGCACTCTGGGGCCACAGAAGAAACCCGGAAGGCTACGGAAAAGAGATTGAAAAATTCGATGTGAACCTTGGAAAGCTGCTGGAGCAGTTAAAAGACGACGATCTGCTCCTGATCACGGCAGACCACGGCAACGACCCGACTTATACCGGAACGGACCACACCAGAGAACAGGCGCCGCTCCTTGCGTACTCACCGTCTATGAAGGAGAGCGGCCTTCAGGAGACGAAGGACACCTTCGCTGTGATCGGCGCATCCGTTGCAGAGAACTTCGGCGTAAAAATGCCGGAGGGAACGATCGGAACATCGATCCTGGAATCGTGGAAATAAGGAAGCGATGGCGTTTTCAGCTGAGGCGGTAAGAACCTTTCGAAAGTTTCACAAGCTGTCCTTCTTCGAGCAGCTTCTTTAAAACCCGCTGGAGCTGGCGGCGGCTGCAGTGGAGCTGCATGGCCATCTTTTCCACGCCGGAAAACGTCTGATCCGGACAGCGCTCTGAGAGATAAGAGAGGAAGGATTCCTCGAGCGTGGAAAAATTCGACTGGGAGCTGGAATAAAGCATCAGCTTTTCGGTGACAGAGTTTAAAAGATATCGTAAAAAGCGGTTGTCGTTCAGCAGAAGCTCTTTCGTGGAAGCGAGCGGCAGAACAATACAAAGCGCGGTGGTGCGTGCCTCGATCTGGTGCGTATCATCGCGTTTTCCGCAGAATTCCATATCGCCGATGCAGGTAAAGCCGTCGAGATAGCCGATCGGGTAGCTCGTGCCGTCGGCGCGGTTGGCGCTGATCTCGATGGAACCGTCCACGAGGAACGAGAGGTATTCCTCCGGATTCAGCGTGTCGAGCCGTTCGCCCTTTTCAAACTGATACAGAGAAAATGCGAGATCCGGGGTATCGAAAAGAGATGGGATCTCATGTTTCTGAAGATAAAAGTTCAGCAGAGCCGGATCAAAAATTCGTTTCATAGGAAAATCCTTTCACAGAAAAATTTTTTGGAAAACTTTTTCTTTATTGTGACATATGACACAAGAAAAAGCAAGAAAGTCTGCTAAGATAAACCAGAATGAAAAATGTTACAGTTTGCTGGGTACCAGTGAACTGTAACCGAAAAAGAGGAAAGGGGAGTTTTCAAAATGGAAAACGAATTATTTGAGAAAACAAAAGTGTCCAAAGCATATATGACGCTCGCACTTCCGGTCGTGCTCGGCATGGTCGTGTCGCTGATCTATAATATGGTAGATACTTTTTTCATCGCGCGGACCGGAAACACGGCACTGATTGCCGGCGTATCGCTCGGCACACCGATTTTCACGCTGATGATTGCACTCGGTGACATCTTCGGCGTCGGCGGCAGTTCCGTCATTTCGCGCCTCTTCGGTAAAAAAGAGTACGAGGACGGAAGACGGATCAGCGTATTCTGCTTTTACGCAGCGATTGCTGTCGGCATTGCGGTCAGCATCATCCTGCTTGCCGCCAAACAGCCGATCCTTGGCCTGCTTGGCTGTGATGAGACGACGTGGCAGTATGCGGGGGACTATTACCAGTGGATTGCACTCGGCGCACCGTTTATCATCCTGCAGCTGACGCCGAACAATCTTCTTCGGACCGAGGGCTTCGCAAAAGCCTCGATGATCGGAACAATGCTGGGAGCCGTTGTCAACATCATTCTTGACCCGATCTTTATTTACACGCTCGGCATGGGAGCAGCCGGAGCAGCGATTGCAACGGTGATCGGCAACATCTGCGGTGATATTTTCTATGTTATCTTTATGATAAAGAAATGCCGCTATCTCTCCGTCGATTTCCGAAAACTGAAAATGACCGGAGCAGAGGTGCTCGCCGTTCTTGCCATCGGCATTCCGGCATCCGTCACAAACTTCATGCAGAGCATCGGCGTGACGCTGACGAACCGATTTTTGCAGCCGTATGGAACGGACAAAGTTGCAGCGATGGGAATTGCTTTGAAAATTATTATGATTTCTGTTCTTGTGATGGTCGGCTTCGCTTTTGGCGGACAGCCGCTGGTCGGATACAATTATGGAGCGAAAAATAAAAAACGTCTCAGTGAGACGATCCGCTTTGCCTTCCTCCTGGAAGTGCTGACCGGTGCCGGAATGGCGGTTGTGCTCGGTGCGGCGGCTCCGCTTCTCGTGGGACTGTTCTTAAAAGAGGCGGATGTCATTGCAGTGGCCCAGCAGATCCTCCGCGTCCAGCTCATTGGTATGCCGTTTGTTGGTATCGTACTCGCATCGACCTGTATTTTCCAGGCGATCGGAAACGGGGCAGGAGCAATGATTCTTTCAGCAGGACGTCAAGGCGTGATTTTTGCCATTGTAATTTTCTGCGCTTCGAAACTTGCCGGTTTTTCCGGTGTTATTGCCTCCCAGCCGGTTTCTGATTTTCTGACCGCATCGGTGGCTGTGATGATTCTGCTTCAGTGGAAAAAGAAAGAATTTGCAAAATAAGAAAGAACAGCAAAGCGGCTGCGGCACAGCGTTCCGGAACGGGAACCTGCCGCAGCCGCTTTTGGCGTGCGCAAAAAAACAGAATTCCTGCACAGGCGGCCGCCATGTCAAAAACACGTAAAAGTGATGAAAAAACGTCTCTTAATTCGGCAGTATTACGGGATTGCATTCTGAGAAAACAAGATATAAAATGGCATGAGATTCGACAAAAAGGGGAAGCAAAAACATACGACAATAGGGAGGACATCACATGGCAACAAAGAAAAGTGCAGTAAAAGATCTGACAAACGGCAGCCCGGTAAAACTGATTCTGGGGTTTGCACTGCCGCTGCTGCTCGGCATGCTGTTCCAGCAGTTTTACAGCATGGTCGATACGATTATTGTAGGAAAATTCTTAGGCGCGAAAGCGCTCGCGGCTGTTGGCAGTACAGGTTCGATCAACTTCATGATCGTGGGATTCTGTATGGGAGTCTGCAGCGGATTTGCAATTCCGGTTGCGCAGATGTTCGGGGCAGGAGACCGGAAAGCGCTGTGCCGGTATGTAGGAAATGGAGCCGTCCTGGCCGGTATTCTTTCCGTGGTGATGACCGTTCTTGTCTGCATCTGGTGCCGCGACATTCTGATTCTGATGAAAACCCCGTCCGATATTCTGGACGGTGCATACGCTTACATCTTTGTTATTTTCCTCGGAATTCCGCTTATGGTGCTCTATAACCAGACATCAGCAATCATGCGGAGCCTCGGCGACAGCCGCTCCCCACTGATTTTCCTCGGTATCTCTTCAATACTGAATATCGTGCTAGATCTTGCGCTGGTCCGCCCGATGGGAGTAGCGGGAACCGCGTGGGCGACGATTATCGCGCAGGGAGTCTCTGGATTCCTGTGTCTCTTTTATATGAAGAAAAAATTCACCATCCTTGCTTTTACGAGAGAGGACTGGAAGCTGCACAAGCATTATGTGCTTAATCTGTGCAATATGGGAATCCCGATGGGACTGCAGTATTCAATCACCGCGATCGGAAGTGTTATTTTGCAGACCGCTGTCAACGGCCTTGGTTCCACTGCGGTTGCATCTGTTACGGCTGCCGGTAAAATTTCCATGTTCTGCTGCTGTCCGTTCGACGCGCTCGGCTCCACTATGGCGACGTATGCCGGACAGAACGTCGGTGCGAAGAAGATGGATCGTGTCAACACCGGTATTTTGACAAGTTCCATTATTGGAAGCGTGTATTCCGTGGTCATTTTAGGAGTCATGTTTCTGTGGTCCCGCCAGATTTCGCTTCTCTTTGTAGATGCATCTGAGACGGTCATCCTCGACCAGGCGCGTCAGATGCTGCTGATCAACATGGTATTTTACATTCCGCTGACCCTTGTCAATGTCGTACGCTTTACCGTGCAGGGCATGGGCTTCAGCAAATTTGCAATCCTTGCCGGCGTCTGCGAGATGATCGGCCGTTCGGTGGTAGCCTTTTTCCTGGTTCCGTATTTTGGTTACACCGCAGTCTGCTTCGCAAGCCCGGTGGCATGGATTCTCGCCGATCTGTTTCTCGTTCCGGCGTACCTGTACTGCGCAAAAACGCTTCGTTCTCTTTTTGAGAAAAATGCGCAGATGATGTAAGCCGTGCCGCAAGATGGACAAGCTGTTTCAATTCTGGTATAATGGAGCCTGAATTTTAGGAAAGCTGAAAAAGAATCCCATAGAAGAGAGGAAGATATCCTATGAAACAGTCGGTATTAGAATATAAGAAACTTCTGGAGCAGGAAGACCTTCTGGTGGAATTTGCAGAGCCGGAAGGAAAAGAAGGAGAGGACAGACCCGTTACCCTCGTAACGTATTTTTCGGGCGGAGCGGATCAGGGAACGCTGTTTCTCTGCAAAGGAGCTGCATTCAAAGAGGCATACTTAAAAGACGCCGTAAACCGCGGTGCTGTTGCCTATGTAAGTGAAAAAAAATACGAAGCGGGAAAAGAAATTCCGGCGCTCATCGTCAACGATGCCAGAAAAGCACAGTTTGTGCTGGGTGAGGCGTTTTACGATTATCCGGCAAAGTCGCTGCATGTCACGGCGCTGACCGGAACAAAAGGAAAGACAACGACAGCCTACTACCTGCAGTCGATGCTCGATGCCTGCCTGAAAAAACAGGGCGGAAACGGATGTGCACTGTTAAGTTCGATTGAATATTACGACGGAAAGACGAGAGAAGCATCAACGCTCACCACGCCGGAATCCCTGGAGCTGTGCCGTCATATGCGCAATGCCGTAGATGCAGGCCTTTCCCATATGGTGATGGAAGTATCCTCCCAGGCGCTCAAATACGAGAGAGTCGGAAACACGCATTTTGATACCGCCATTTTCCTGAACATCTCCAAGGACCACATCAGCCCGACGGAGCACAAGGATTTTGATGATTATTTCCAGTCGAAATTAAAGATCTTCGACCGCTGCACCTGCGCCTGCGTGAACCTGGACAGCGACCATATCGGGGAAATCCTGAAAGCTGCGGCAAAATGTGAGCGCGTCGTTACGTTTGGATCGAAAGAAAATGCTGTAATCCGCGTGAGTGATATCAAGCCGGGCAGAGGAAAATTCTATTTCCATGTGGCAGGACCGGATTTCTCGGAAGATTTTACCCTGCCGGTGCACGGAGCCTTCAATGTGGAGAATGCCGTAGCTGCCATTGCGGCTGCCTGGTCGATGGGAATCCCGGTTTCGCTGATCAAGGAAAGCCTCCTTGGCGTCACCGTTCCGGGAAGGATGGAGACGTATGAGAGCAGCGCGGGCGAGGTCACGGCGATCGTGGATTTCGCGCACAATGGTCTGAGTTTTGAAAAAATGTTTGATACCGTAGCACTCGAATACCCGGGGAGCCGCGTAAGCGTTGTGTTCGGAACCCCGGGCGGAAAAGCATTCAACCGCAGAAAAGATATGGGTGAGATTTCCGGAAAACGGGCGGACCGGATTTTCCTCGTACCGGATGATCCGGGAAACGAAGATCCGCAGGCGATCTGTGAGGAGATCGGCGGGTACATAGCAAAGGAAGGTGCATCCTTCCAGATCCGCATGGACCGCGGAGCAGCAATCCGGGAGGCGATTCTTGGCGCCGTACCGGGAGAGGTTGTTCTGATCCTTGGAAAAGGCGCGGACGTGACGATGCACGTCGGAAACGGAAATGTGCCGTACCGGTCAGATGCCGTCTATGCAAAAGAGGCGCTTGCCGAATATGGAAATGCATTTGCCGAAGCGGCAACGGCTCGTGAAACAGAAGAATAGAAGCAAAAACAGAAAAAACAGAGCAAAAAAGACACGGAACAGAAAAATCCGTGTCTTTTTTGCGTCTGGCGGCAGCAGAAATGAAAATCAGACAGGAAATTTGGCGGATACATCCTACAAAATGTAGAAAAGAAGGACAGAAACTAGCCCGTATGACGAAAAGTTGTTAAAAATATAACGAACGAAAGTTAGACTTGTGAAACTAAACACAGAAAGCAAAAACCCGGGAACCATGCGGAAAAAGACGAATTCTGCGGGATGAAGGACAAAGCTGTAAGTTTTTGGAAAGAATTCTTGTGAAAAAGAACAAAAAATGGTATAATTGTATTGAAATATATCCAGAACACCCCTTCTGGAAGCGTACGGGCTCAGTGAGAAAAAAGATTTCACGAAAATGCTCGAAAAAAACACTTGTTAAATTCTTGTCATAGTGCTATGATAAGGAAAGTGAAAAATTTATCAATCACAAAAACCAACTAGGGGTATTTTAGAAAGGAGTATTTATGAGCAGCAAGATTACCATCATTGGAGCTGGAAGCGTTGGATCTACGATCGCCTATACACTGTCGAACGAAGACATCGCGTCTGAGATTGTTCTCATCGATATTAACAAGAAAAAAGTAGAGGGAGAGGTTATGGATATCGCGCAGGGTACCTGCTTCCGCGATCCGGTCTCCATCATCGCAGGTGAGTATGAGGATGCCAAGGACTCTGATATCGTAATTATTACTTCCGGTATTGCAAGAAAGCCTGGCCAGACCCGTATTGAGCTGACCCAGACCAACGTAAACATCTTAAAATCCATCACACCGGAAATCGTAAAAGCGGCTCCGAATGCCATCTACATCATTGTAAGCAACCCGGTTGATATCATGACCTACGTGTTTACAAAGATCTCCGGACTTCCGGAAAACCAGATCCTTGGTTCTGGTACCATGCTGGATTCCGCGAGACTTCGCTGCGGACTGTCTGAACACCTCAACATTGCCCAGAAAAACATCCACGCTTACGTATTCGGTGAGCACGGCGATACTTCCTTCATTCCGTGGAGCGGCGCTTACGTTTCCGGTGTCAGTCTGGACGAGTACTACGAGACCGTAGAAAAAATGGGCAGGAACGTAACCAAGATCGACAAAGATGCTATGCTGGAGTACGTAAGAACTTCCGGCGGACAGGTTATTGCAAACAAAGGAGCTACTTTCTATGCAGTATCTGTTGCAGTATGCAAACTGGTAGCAACCATTCTTTCTTCTTCCGATTCTGTAGCAACCGTATCTTCCATGATGCACGGTGAGTACGGCATCGAGGATGTATGCTTAAGCACACTGACCCTCGTTGGACCGAAAGGCGTACAGGGCAAGATTCCGATGCGTATGACAAAAGAGGAAGTAGAAAAACTCAAAGCAAGTGCCGACGCATTAAAAGCAGTTATCGCACAGATCGAGCACTAAGAGCGGGCAATAAGCTCAAAACATAAAATTTATGGCAGTGGCAGAAAGTGCGAAAGAGCGGTATCTCCCACTGCCTTAACGTGCGCCTGAAGAAATTTTCCGCCGGGTGTACATAAAAAGAGTACCGGAAACTTTTCCGGTGCCGGACAGAAGATACCGCAGGAAAAATGGAAACCAACAGGAGCAAGTAAGAAAGGAGCAATTCCATGACCTACAGTTATTTTCCGGGCTGTACGCTGAAGAACAAAGCAAAAGATCTGGATCATTATGCCAGAGAGTGCGCAAAAGTTCTGGGATTTGAACTGGAAGAAATTGAAAACTGGCAGTGCTGCGGAGCTGTGTATCCACAGGCATCCGATGAAATCGCCACAAAACTTTCTTCGGTTCGCGCCTTAGCAGACGCCAAAGAAAAAGGACAGGATCTGATCACAGTCTGTTCCGCCTGTCATCACGTGATCAAACGCGTAAACGATGACATGGCGAATGTAGAAGACATTCAGACAAAAGTAAACAACTACATGGCTCTTTCCGAGCCATATCTTGGCGAAACGAAAGTACTTCATTATCTGGAAGTGCTGCGTGACGTCGTTGGATTTGACAAGATCAAAGAGAAAGTGGTAAATCCATTAAAAGGAAGAAAAATCGGCGCATATTACGGCTGTATGCTGCTTCGTCCGAGCACCACAATGCAGTTTGACGATCCGGAAAATCCGACAATCATTGAAGACTTTATCAAGGCCCTTGGCGCAACACCGGTCGTATATCCGATGAGAAATGAGTGCTGCGGCGGCTACATATCCCTCAAAGAAAAGAAAATGGCATCCAACATGGTAGACCAGATCATGGCATCCGCATCCTACAAAGGAGCAGAAGAACTGATCACTGCATGTCCGCTTTGCATGTACAACCTGCGCAATAACGGAACAAAAGAAGGTCTTCCGGTTACCTACTTTACCGAGCTTCTTGCAGAAGCACTCGGCATCAAAGAGGAGGTGCAGGCATGAAAATTGCAACATCCGATGAAATCCGTGCCATCGCCGGTGTGGATACCAGAAAATGTATGAAATGCGGTAAATGTTCCGCATCCTGTCCTGCTTATAACGAAATGGACATCCGTCCGCATCAGTTTGTATCTTACGTACAGAACGGCGATGTGGAAGCACTGATGAACTCCAAGTCCATCTGGAAATGCCTCTCCTGCTTCGCATGTGTAGAGCGCTGTCCAAGAGACGTAAAACCTGCCAAACTGATCGAGGCAGTTCGTCTTTCCGTGATCCGTCAGAGAGGAGAGAATTATCTTTCTCCGGATGAAATTCCGGCTCTTCTGGATGATGAGACTCCGCAGCAGCTTCTGATGAGTGCATTCCGTAAATATAGAAAGTAAAAAACAACCCATCCACAGAAAGGTGAGAGAAAAGTGCAAAGAATAGGAGTATTTGTCTGCCACTGCGGTACAAATATTGCGGCTACGGTTGATGTCAAAAAAGTTGTTGACGTCATCAGCAAAGAGCCGGGTGTTGTTCATGCAGAGGATTATCAGTATATGTGTTCCGAAACAGGTCAGCAGAAAGTGATCGATGCCATTCAGAATGAGCATCTGACCGGCGTTGTCATCTGTTCCTGCTCTCCGCGTATGCATGAAGGAACGTTCCGCAAAGCAGCAGAAAAAGCGGGCCTGAACCCGTATCAGCTGGAGATTGCAAACATTCGTGAGCAGTGTTCCTGGATTCATAAAGACATGGAAGAGGCTACCGAGAAGGCCGTAATTCTGGCCCGTGCAGCCGTTGCTAAAGTTATGCTGGATACCCCGCTTACCCCGGGCGAGAGCCGCGTTGTAAAACGTGCGCTGGTGATCGGAGGCGGTATCGCAGGTATTCAGACTGCACTGGATATCGCAGATGCAGGCTATGAAGTAGATATCGTAGAGAAGACCCCGAGTATCGGCGGAAGAATGTCACAGCTTGACAAGACATTCCCGACCCTCGACTGTTCTTCCTGTATCCTGACTCCTCGTATGGGAGAGGTAAACGCGCATGAGAAGATCAACATCTATACCTACAGCGAGGTAGAGAGCGTTGGCGGATTCGTCGGTGATTTCAAAGTAGACATCCGTAAGAAAGCAAGATACGTAGATATGGACAAATGTACCGGATGCGGACTCTGTCAGGAGAAATGTCCTTCCAAGAAGAACCTGAGCGAGTTCAACAGAGGCCTGTCCAACCGTACTGCAATCTACACACCGTTCGCACAGGCAGTTCCGAACGTACCGGTTATTGATACTGCAAACTGTATCCACTTCAAAACCGGAAAATGCGGTATCTGCTCCAAAGTCTGTGCAGCAGGTGCAGTAAACTACGACCAGAAAGATGAAGTAATCACCAGAGAGTACGGCGCAATTGTTGTGGCAACTGGTTTCGATACCATCAGTCTGGACAAGTTTGACGAATATTATTACAACCAGAGCAAAGACGTAATTACCTCCCTTGAGATGGAGCGTCTGATGAATGCTGCCGGCCCGACAGGCGGTAAAGTAGTACGTCTTTCCAACGGCGAGCATCCGAAGGATATCGTATTTATCCAGTGTGTCGGTTCCCGTGACGTGACCTGCAGAGGAAAGAGCTACTGCTCCAAGATCTGCTGTATGTACACCGCAAAACAGGCTATGCTGGTGCGTGACCATTATCCGGATGTCAACGTACATGTCTTCTACATTGATGTTCGTACCCCGGGTAAAAACTTCGATGAGTTCTATCGCCGTGCGGTAGAAGAGTTCAATGTAGACTACATCAAAGGCCAGGTAGGAAAAGTATCCGAGGCTCCGAACGGACGTCTTCTGGTACAGGGTTCCGACCTGCTTGACAACCGTCAGATCAAAATGGAAGCAGACCTTGTTGTCCTTGCAACTGCTATCGAGCCGAGCAAAGATGCAAGAAAACTGGCTACCATGCTGACTGCAAGTATGGATACCAACGATTTCTTTACTGAGGCACACGCAAAACTGCGTCCGGTAGAGTCCCCGACCGCAGGTGTCTTCCTCTCCGGCGTATGCCAGGGACCGAAAGATATCCCGGAGACCGTTGCACAGGCAGGAGCTGCTGCTGTCAAAGTAGTCGGACTGCTGGCAAAAGACAAACTGACCACCAACCCGTGTACAGCAGAATCCAATCCGCTGTTCTGTAATGGATGTGCATCCTGTGAAAAAGTCTGCCCATACGGCGCAATTTCCTACGAAGACCGTCAGGTCAACGACCATGGAATCCGTGAAACCAGACATGTGGCAGTCGTTAACGGCGCACTTTGCCATGGATGCGGTGCATGTACCGTTGCATGTCCGTCCGGCGCTATGGACCTGAAAGGATTCTCCAATAGACAAATTCTCGCGGAGGTAGATGCAATATGCCGATAGATAACAACGAAAACAAAGAATTTAAGCCAGTCATCGTGGCATTCTGCTGCAACTGGTGCTCCTACGCAGGAGCAGACCTAGCAGGTTCCAGCCGTCTTTCCTATCCGGCAGACGTAAAGATCATCCGTGTTCCATGTTCCTGCCGTGTCAATCCGCTCTTCATCTTAAGAGCATTCCAGAAGGGCGCTGACGGAGTCATCCTCTGCGGATGCCATCCGGGAGACTGCCATTACAGCACAGGAAACTATTATGCAAGAAGACGTATGACCCTGCTGTTCTCCATGCTGGATTACATGGGCGTTGAGAACGGACGTACCCGTGTGGAATGGGTATCCGCCGCAGAAGGTGTGAAATTCTCCCAGACCATGAACGAGTTCATCGAGCAGGTTACAAGCCTTGGTAAGAATGTCAGATTGGAGGATTTACGATGCAAGAAAAATTAGTATCCCGCGCAAAAGAGCTTCTGTCTGACGGTACCGTAGTCCGTGTTCTTGGCTGGAGAAAAGGTGACACTGATTTCAGTGCAGAGCCTGCATTCTTCGAGACTGCCGAGAGCCTTTCCGAGTTTACCTACGACGGATTCTGCGGCGCAAACCTTAGCAAATACATGATTAAAGCATCGAAAGAAGAAGGAAAAACACTCGTTTTCTTAAAACCGTGTGATACTTACAGCTTTAATCAGTTAATCAAAGAGCATCGTGTGGATCGCGAGAAAACCTATATCGTCGGCATCGGCTGCGATGGAAAACTCGATATCGAAAAGATCCGTGAAGCAGGATGCAAGGGTATTACCGCTGTAACAGAAGACGGCGATACCATCAAAGTGGCAACTGTTTACGGCGACAAAGAGCTCGCAAGAGAGGATGTTATCCTGGAAAGATGCAAAGCCTGCAAGGGCGGAAAACACGTTGCCTACGACGAGCTGGCAGAGAACTGCGACGAAGAGAAACCGGCAAAAGAAGGCCGTTTTGAACTGGTTGAGAAGCTCGAGGCAATGGCTCCGGAAGAGCGTTTCGCATTCTGGCAGAACGAACTGTCCCGCTGTATCCGCTGTAATGCATGCCGTAACGTATGTCCGGCCTGCAGCTGTATCAAATGTGTCTTCGATAATGACCGTTACGATACCGCACAGAAAGCAAATACGACTACATTTGAAGAGCAGATGTTCCACATTATCCGTGCATTCCACGTTGCCGGACGCTGCACCGACTGTGGCGAGTGTTCCCGTGTATGTCCGCAGCACATTCCGCTGCACCTGCTGAACCGTAAATTCATCAAAGATATCGACGAGTTCTACGGAGAGTATCAGGCAGGCGCCGATACCGACAGCCGTGCACCGCTCACCAACTTCACACAGGAAGATGTAGAGCCAAGTATCGTTAAGGAAAGGGGTTAAGGGATGTATCAGATTAGCAGAGAAAAAATGCCGGAGCTCCTTGCCGCTGTTGCAAAGGAGATGGATCTTTTCCTTCCGGTACAAAACAATGGAATTACCAATTTCGGTTTCTGGACCGAGGACGCAGACGTGGATCTCGATACCTTAAAAACCGTAAAATCCCCGAAAGATGCCTTTTTCCCGCAGAGTGAAATTCTTTACTCCTGCTATCAGAAGGCAAATAAAACCAGCATTGAACCGGCTGCATTAAAAGACGCACCGTTTGCTATCTTCGGCGTTCGTCCGTGCGATGTCAGAGCGTTCGATGTTCTGGACCGCGTTTTCTTAAGCGAGCCTGCAGACGTTTACTATGCAGCAAGAAGAGAGCACGGCATCGTTGTTTCCCTGGCTTGTCATGAGCCGGAAGACAGCTGCTTCTGTAAAACCTTCGGCATCGATGCTGCAGAACCGGCAGCAGATGTTGCTATGTGGCAGGTAGCTGACGGTTATGCATGGGAAGCAAAAACCGAAAAAGGCCAGAAACTGACCGAGCTTGTAAAAGCTTACCTGACCGAGCAGGATCTTACCAAAGAAGTAGAGGCTGAGAAAGAAGCAATCCGTACTCTGATCGACAAGATGCCAAACAGCAACCTTTCCCTCGAGGGATGGGGCGTTGGCAAGACAAAAGAACGTTTTGACGATCCGAAGTGGAAAGAACTTTCCGATGCCTGCTTAGGCTGCGGAACCTGTACGTTCTCCTGCCCGACCTGCCAGTGCTACGATATCAAAGACTTTAACACCGGAAACGGTGTACAGCGTTACCGCTGCTGGGATTCCTGCATGTACTCTGATTTCACCATGATGGCAGCAGGAAACAACCGTACCACACAGCTGCAGCGTTTCCGTCAGCGTTTCATGCACAAACTGGTATACTTCCCGGACAACAACGACGGAATGTATTCCTGCGTCGGATGTGGACGCTGCGTAGAGAAATGCCCGCAGTCGCTGAACATTGTCAAAGTAATCAAACGCATGGGAGGTACCAAGTAAATGTGCAATTGTAGTTGTGGAAGCGAAGAAAAGAAAAACGCTTTGCTGCCGCAGGTCGGTATCATCACAGATATCCGCCGCGAAACACCGGACGTAAAAACATTCCGTATCGTTCGTCCGGACGGCACCAAGCTGTTTGAACATATGCCTGGCCAGTGCGCAATGCTCTGTGTACCGGGTGTCGGAGAGGCACTGTTTTCCATTACCTCTTCCCCGACAAACAAAGAGTACCAGGAGTTCTCCATCAAGGAGTGCGGTACTTTAACGAATTATCTTCACAACATGTCCGTAGGAGATGAAATCCTGGTTCGTGGACCGTATGGAAATCATTTCCCGGTAGAAACCGTATTAAAAGGACAGGATCTGCTGTTCATCGCCGGAGGTATCGGACTTGCTCCACTGCGTTCTGTTATTAATTACGTACTGGACAATCGTGATAACTACGGTACCGTAGATATCGTTTACGGTTCCCGTTCCAAAGACGATCTGGTACAGTTAAAAGAGATCCAGGAAGTATGGGCGAAAGCAAAAGATGTCAACGTGCATCTGACGATTGACCGTGAACAGGAAGGCTGGGACGGCCATGTAGGATTCGTTCCGAACTATGTAAAAGAACTGAATATGTCTGTTGACAAAACAGCTCTGATCTGCGGACCGCCGATCATGATCAAATTTGTTCTTCAGGGACTTCAGGAGCTGGGCTATGAGAAAACACAGGTTTACACCACTTTGGAGCTTCGTATGAAATGCGGTATCGGAAAATGCGGCCGCTGCAACATCGGAGACAAATACGTCTGCAAAGACGGCCCGGTTTTCCGCTGCGACGAGATTGACGAATTACCGAACGAATATTAAACGGAGGTTGAAGAAAATGCAGGAAATGGTAAATATTTACGTTTACGGCAAAAAGTATTCCGTACCTGGCGATCTGACCATCATGACCGCTATGGAGTACGCCGGATATCAGTTAAAACGCGGATGCGGATGCCGTCACGGATTCTGCGGTGCATGTGCGACCATCTACAGAATCAAAGGAAAGAATGAGCTGAAAACCTGTCTGGCATGTCAGACACAGGTAGAAGACGGTATGTATATCGCAAGCCTTCCGTTCTATCCGATCGACAAGAGAACATACGATATCGAAGAGATCAGCGCAGAGCAGAGAGTCATGATGGATCTGTATCCGGAAATCTACAGCTGCGTTGGATGTAATGCATGTACCAAAGGATGTCCGCAGAGCCTGAACGTTATGCAGTATATTGCATACGCACAGAGAGGCGACTTCAAGAAATGTGCAGAAGAGTCCTTCGACTGCATCGGCTGCGGAATCTGTGCATCCCGCTGTCCGGCTGGTATCTCCCATCCGATGGTAGGAGAGCTGGCAAGACGTCTGAACGGAAAATACATTGCTCCGAAGTCTGAACATGTAAAGAACCGTGTAGCAGAGATCAAAGAAGGAAAATTTGATGATCTGATCGAGCAGGTTATGCAGAAACCGATCGAAGAAATGCAGGAACTTTACAACAACCGTGAGATCGAGAAATAAGGAGGGAATTTCGAATGTATACACTGGCCAATATGCAGGACTCTATTAAAAAGGTAGAAGCTACCAGAGCCCAGAGAATGGCAACAGAGCCAAGAAGAATGACAGCGGATGAGAAAGATGCCCTTCTTGCAGCATATCATCCGGACTATAAAGAGGAAGGCTTCATCACCCTGAAAGTCGGCCCGAACAAAGGTGAGAAAGTTCCGACAGAGCTCGGCTATCTGCTGGAGTCCAACAGCCGTATCCTCGGTGTTGACATCGACCTTGACAAAGTAGATTATGACGTAGATGTACTGGTTATCGGTGCCGGTGGAGCAGGTTCTTCTGCAGCTATCGAGGCTCACGAGGCTGGCGCAAACGTTATGATTACCACCAAACTGAGAATTGGTGATGCAAACACCATGATGGCAGAAGGTGGAATCCAGGCAGCGGACAAAGAAAACGATTCCCCGGCACAGCATTATCTGGATGCGTTCGGCGGCGGACACTTTGCTGCAAGACCGGAACTGCTCCGCAAACTGGTTATGGAAGCTCCGGATGCAATCTCCTGGCTGGAAAACTTGGGCGTTATGTTTGATAAAGATGAGAATGGCCGTATGGTAACTACGCACGGCGGCGGAACTTCCAGAAAACGTATGCATGCATGCCGTGACTACTCTGGAGCAGAGATCATGAGAACACTGCGTGATGAAGTCATCAACCGCGGTATTCCGGTGATCGAGTTCTCTTCCGCAGTAGAGCTGATCAAAGACGATAAGGGACAGGTTGCAGGTGCTGTTCTCCAGAACATGGAGACTGGCGAGTACCAGGTAGCAAAGGCAAAAACCGTTATCATCGCAACAGGTGGTGCGGGACGTCTTCACTACAACAACTTCCCGACATCCAACCATTACGGTGCAACCGCTGATGGTCTGATCCTTGGATACCGTGCAGGCGCTCCGCTTCTGTATCAGGATACCATTCAGTACCATCCGACCGGAGCTGCTTACCCGGCTCAGATCTTCGGTGCTCTGGTAACCGAGAAAGTACGTTCTCTGGGCGCAATGCTCGTAAACGTAGACGGCGAAGCATTCATGCATCCGCTGGAAACCCGTGATGTATCTGCAGCAAGCATCATCCGCGAGTGCTCCGACGACCGCAACGAGGGCGTTGAGACTCCACAGGGCAAGGCTGTATGGCTGGATACTCCAATGATCGAGCTGATCCACGGAGAAGGCACCATTGAGAAGAGAATCCCGGCTATGTTCCGTATGTTCATGCAGTATGGCATCGATATGAGAAAAGAGCCGATCCTGGTTTACCCGACGCTGCATTATCAGAACGGTGGACTGGAAATCAACGGCGAAGGCTTTACCAACACCGTAAGCAACCTGCTCGTAGCAGGTGAGGCAGTTGGAGGAATCCACGGAAGAAACCGTCTGATGGGTAACTCTCTGCTGGATGTTATCGTATTTGGCCGTGATGCAGGAAAAGCTGCAGCAGCAAAAGCAAAAGACGTAACACTTGGAAAGATGAATCTGGATCATGTGGAGAAATATGCTGAGACCTTAAAAGAGGCAGGCATTGACACCGGTATGGTATCTCCGCAGCTTCTGCCGGATTATGCAGGAAAGAGACACCTGTAAAATGCAGTAACCGCGAAAAAGCGTGGCCCGGGGCAGAAATACTGTCCCTGGACACGCTTTCCGTGCTGAAAATCCATTGGATGATCGGTATGATAAAATAGCAAGGAAAGAAAGGTGGAGAATCCCATGCGTGAAATTCAGGCTAGTACCATTACGGATGTGGTAGAGAAACTTTGTATCGAAGCAAACTACCATCTTCCGGAAGACGTAAAATGTGCCATCACAGGCTGCCGTGCCTGCGAGGATGGCGAGATTGCAAAAGGTGTTCTGGACAAAATCGTAGAAAATTATGAGATCGCAGACGCACAGAACGTGCCGATCTGCCAGGATACCGGAATGGCATGTGTTTTCCTGGAAATCGGACAGGATGTGCACATCGCAGGAGGAGATCTTGCAGAGGCAGTCAACGAAGGTGTCAGAAGAGGATATGACAAAGGATACTTAAGAAAATCCGTTGTCAAAGATCCGGTCAGAAGAGGAAACACCGGCGACAATACACCGGCTATGCTCTACACCGAGATCGTTCCTGGCGATCAGATCAAAGTAACCGTAGGCCCGAAAGGCTTCGGAAGCGAAAATATGAGTATGATCCGTATGTTCAAACCGTCCGCAGGTCTTCAGGGAATCAAGGATTTCATCCTGGAAGTTGTTGAGACAGCAGGCCCGAACCCATGCCCGCCTATGGTAGTCGGCGTTGGTATCGGCGGAACCTTCGATAAATGTGCACTGCTTGCGAAAAAAGCACTGATGCGCCCGATCGATTCCGAGAACCCGGATCCGTTCTACGCAGATCTGGAAAAAGAAATGCTGGAGAAAGTCAACAAACTCGGCATCGGACCGCAGGGCTTTGGCGGAAAAACCACAGCCATCGGCCTCAATATCGAGACAATGCCGACTCATATTGCGGGAATGCCGTGTGCAGTCAACATCAACTGCCATGTTACCCGTCATAAAACGGAGGTGATCTGATCATGGAAAAACATATTCAGCTGCCTTTAACAGAAGAACTGGCAAAAACACTGCATGCCGGAGATACCGTATATCTGACCGGAACTATCTATACTTCCCGTGACGCCGGACATAAGAGAATGTGTGAAGCGCTCGCAAGAGGAGAAAAAATCCCGTTTGATCCGACAGACGCTACGATTTACTACGTAGGACCGACCCCTGCAAAACCAGGCCAGGTCATCGGATCTGCAGGTCCTACCACCAGCGGCCGTATGGATGCGTATGCTCCGACCATGATGTCCGTAGGCGCAAGAGGAATGATCGGTAAAGGCGCACGTCTTCCGGAAGTTGTAGAAGCCATGAAGAAATATCATGGCGTATACTTCGGAGCCATCGGCGGAGCCGGCGCACTGCTTGCAAAATGCATCAAAAAAGCAGAGCTGATCGCATACGAAGATCTTGGCGCAGAAGCACTTCGCCGTCTGGAAGTAGAAGACATGCCGCTTTTTGTTATCATCGACTGCGACGGAAATAATCTGTATGAGATGGGAAGAAAAGAATACTTAGAAGCGCATAAAGAAGACTAAAGGTTACATTTGTAACGACGAAATACAAGAGAGACCATAGACCCGTCTGATTATTTCAGACAGGTCTCAAGCTGAAAAGACATCAGGGCATTAACACTTGCAAGCGACTTTCGGCAGAAAAAGAAATGAAAGAGGAAGAAAAACATGACTGTAGAAATGATAAGCCACTTACTGGAAGCACTGATGATCCTGTGCTTTGGCCTGTCCTGGCCGCTGTCCATTTATAAATCCTGGACTTCAAGAACAGCAAAAGGAAAGAGCCTTTACTTTGAGGTGTTCATCTGGATCGGATATATTTTCGGTATTGCCAACAAATTTATCAGCTATATGAACAACCCGGACAAAGACTGGATCTTTTTCCTTGCATGGGCTTTCTATTTCCTGAACATTGCAGAGATCACGGTAGATATGGTGCTGTACTTCCGCAATGTAAAACTGGATAAGAAAAGAGAAGCAGAGAAATAAGACAGCGGAATACAGTTAAACTTACAGAATCCCCGGCGGTGCGGCATTTGATGCGGCATCGGCGGGGATTCTTATTTCTATACGATGACTCACACTGCGAAAAGAAAACATTGCGGGAACGCAGAAAGCAGGGTATACTTGTGTATAGAATCTGCTTGACTTAAAGTGCACTTCATAGTTTAAAATAAAGAAAGCTGGAGATTTGCGGTGTCAGAAAAGAGAAGGTTCTGATAAAGCAGAGGTTTCGGCTTTCTTTTTATGTTGTATCGTATTTGGGTGTGAAAAAAAGGAAAAAACGAAAACGAGGTGAATGCTTTGGAGGCAAGAGAGGTATTAGAAAAAGTAAAAAACAACGAAATCTCGATCGAGGAGGCAGAGAAATATTTCAAAAAAGAGCCGTTCGAGGAGATGGGATATGCTAAGCTGGATACGCACCGTGAAATCCGGAGCGGATTTGCGGAGGTCATTTTCTGTGCGCGGAAGGCGGATGAACATCTGCTGAAGATTTTTACGCGTCTGTACGAGCAGGATGGGGAGGTCTTCGGAACGAGAGCCAGTGAGCATCAGTATGAGCTGATCTGCGAAAAGTTTCCGGAAGTGGTGTATGATCCGCTGTCGCATATTTTAAAAATAGAAAAGAAAGACAAGAAGCGGATCGGAAAAATTGCGGTCTGTACGGCTGGAACTGCGGATATTTCCGTTGCCGAGGAGGCGGCGCAGACCGCAGAATACTTCGGTGCAAACGTTGAGCGTATCTACGATGTCGGTGTGAGCGGTATCCACCGCCTGCTGTCGCGTCTCGATACGATTCAGAGCGCCAACTGCGTTGTAGCCGTTGCCGGAATGGAGGGGGCGCTGGCGAGCGTGCTCGGCGGCTTGGTGGACAAGCCGGTGATTGCTGTTCCGACATCCGTTGGCTACGGGGCCAGCATGAACGGTCTTTCGGCGCTGCTTACGATGATCAATTCCTGCGCGAACGGAATTGCCGTCGTGAATATCGACAACGGCTATGGAGCCGGATATATTGCAACACAGATTAACAGAATGGGAGTACATCAAGATGAGTAAAAGTTTATATCTGGAGTGCAGGAGCGGAATCAGCGGAGATATGACCGTTGCAGCGCTGCTCGACCTGGGAGCAGACCGGGAAGTACTGGAGAAATCACTGGAAAGCCTGAAACTGCCGGGATACGAAATTGCGATTACAAGAGTGAAAAAGTCGGGGCTGGATGCCTGCGATTTCAATGTGATTCTGGATGCAGAGCATGAGAACCATGATCACGATATGGCGTATCTGCACGGGGATGGGGCGGAAGTGCATGACCATCCACATGATCACGAGCATCATCATGACCACGAGCATGCGCACAGCCATGACCACGATCACACAGAGGAGCATCATCACCATCATGAGCACCGCGGGCTGCCGGAGATTCTTGCGATTATCCGCAGCGGCGGTCTGACACCGGGAGCAAGAGCGCTGGCGGAGCGGATTTTCCAGATTCTTGCCGAAGCGGAAGCAAAAGCCCATGGCGTGCCGCTTGATCAGGTGCATTTCCATGAGGTGGGAGCTGTCGATTCCATCGTGGATATTGTGTCTGCCGCTGTCTGCCTGGATAACCTGGCGCCGGATGAAGTCATCGTGACGGGTCTCAGCGAGGGAAGCGGCTTTGTCAGATGCCAGCACGGCATGATCCCGGTTCCGGTACCGGCTGTTTTAAATATCGTACAGGCACATGGCCTGACCCTCGTTCCGACCGGAATCCAGGGTGAACTGGTCACACCGACCGGAGCAGCCATTGTTGCGGCAATCCGTACAAAAGAGACACTGCCGGCATCCTTCAAATGTACCAGAACAGGTCTTGGCGCCGGAAAACGGACGTATGAGCGCCCGTCACTGCTGCGTGCGATGATGCTCGAAACAGAAGAAAACGACGAGAAAGATACGATCTGGAAGCTGGAGTGCAACATTGATGACTGCACCGGCGAGGCGCTCGGCTACTGCATGGGAAAACTGCTGCGATCAGGCGCAAGAGATGTCCATTACATCCCGGTCTATATGAAGAAAAACCGCCCGGCTTACCAGCTGGATGTAATCTGTGATGATACAACGCGGGAGACGTTGGAAAATATCATATTCGCCGAGACCACCACAATCGGCATCCGCCGCTGCCGGATGGAGCGCACCGTGATGAAACGCGAGTTTGCGACAATCGCAACCGAGTACGGCCATGCGGCAGTCAAGATCTGCCGCCACGGCGAGATCGAAAAAATTTACCCAGAGTACGAGAGTGCCGCAGTAATTGCAGAAAAAAGCGGCATGCCGGTCGGCGAGGCTGGTGCGTGGATCGTACAGAAATATAAAGAAGGAAACAAAAAAGCATGAGATATTTAAAACCACATTTTTACGACCAGTTTGTATGCACCGCCGGAGACTGCCCGGATACGTGCTGTGCCGGCTGGCAGATCGTGATCGACGAGGATTCCCTGGAGCGGTATGGAAATGAGAAGAGTGAGTTTGGAAAGCGCCTGCGCAATTCGATCGACTGGGAGGAAGAGTGTTTTTACCAGAACAACCGCCGCTGTGCCTTTCTGAATGATGAAAATCTCTGCGATCTTTACAAGGAACTGGGGCCGGATTCCTTATGCGACACCTGCCGCCTTTACCCGCGCCATACGGAGGAGTATGAGGGTCTGCGTGAATTATCCCTGTCCCTTTCCTGCCCGGAAGCTGCACGGATTATCCTGTCCTGCAAAGAGCCGGTGCGCTTTCTGGAGGAGGAGACCGACGAGGAGGATGATTTTGAAGAGTTTGACTTCATGATGTTCTCCCAGCTGGAAGACACGAGAGATGTTTTGTTCCGGATTCTGCAGAACCGCGAACTGCCGCTGCAGGAGCGCATGACGGCGGCAGAGCAGCTCGCAGAACAGTATCAGATCTGTATGGAGGAGCAGCGGGAGTATGATATCGATGACCTGCTTCGGAAGTATGAAAAGCATCTGGAAGAGGGAACCTTAAGCGAGTGCGTGGCGGAGAGCCTTGCGGAAAAAGGTGTGGATGCTGCATCCTTTCATGCATATGACCGCCAGGTGAAGGAACTTGCCGTTCTCCGCGGTCTCGAGCGTCTTCGTCCGGAATGGGATACTGTGCTTGACGGCACAGAAAAAGCGCTGTATCAGAACGGAGAAACCGCTTATCAGGCCATCTGTGAAGAATTCCATCGCACCTGGGGCGCTGCAGGTGAACGCCGTGCAGAGTGGGAAAACATCGGTGAGCAGCTTCTGATGTTTTTCGTCTACACCTATTTTTGCGGCGCCGTCTACGACGATATGGTCTGTTCCAAAATGGAACTCGCGCTGTTCTCTGTCCGTTGGATTCAGGAAATCCTGGTTGCACGGTGGCTGGAAAATGGAAAAACGCTTTCCATGCACGACATCGAGGAGCTTTCCTGGCGCTATGCGCGTGAGGTCGAGCATTCCGATGATAATCTGAATGCGCTTGAGGACTGGCTTTTTGAAACTTATGCACCAGAAGGCTGTGTGCTGGAGGAGGAGTAATCCTGCATCCGATAGACTTACTGCACATTTTCCCTGATGTGTGTTAAGATAGAAGCGTTGTTACAGAAAGAAAAGAGGGAAAATTATGCAGGAAAAACAAAAGAAATGGATTCTGCGCATTGCGCTTTATCTGATTGGAATTATGGTGCTGGCACTCGGTATCACACTGAATACGAAGACGAACCTCGGCGTATCGCCCATCATCTCCATGCCGTACGCCGTGGCACAGATCTTCGGCTATGAAACAGGAACCGCCGTCTTCGTGGCGTATTTGATCTTCATCGTATTACAGATCGTACTGCTGAAAGGAAAATTCCCGCCGTTCCAGCTTCTGCAGGTTGCCGCAAGTTACCTGACGAGCGCCTTTATCACCATCTTCGACCGGATTTTCCCGGCACCTGACCAGATGGGAATGCGGCTTCTCGTTCTTGTCCTTGCCATCATTCTTACGGGAATCGGCGCCGCTGTGACCGTAGACGTCAACATCGTCCCAAACCCGGCCGACGGCCTGGCAAGAGTTCTCGGCGAGCGCTGCGGAAAGAACATGGGTTTCGGAAAAAATCTTTTTGATTTCTCCGCCATCGTCATTTCCCTTGCGATCGGCCTCATCGATGCCGGCCGCCCGGTAGGAATCGGAATCGGCACTGTTATAGCCATGGTCTGCACAGGAAGAGTCATCGCGGCATTCAATCATTTCGCAAAAAAGAAAATAGAAGAAATCACCATCGCCTGAGTGATCCATTCCCCTGTCGAAAAACCTTGAGTTTTCGGTGGGGGTTTGTTATAATGAAAGACAGCGAAAGAAAAATTTTTTGATTTGTCATAAGGCGTTTGTTTGCGTTATGAGAAGTGCGAAGGAGGAAGTGGCAAATGAACTTAGTTATTACGATGAGCCGCCGGTTTGGTACTGGGGCGAGTATTATTGCGAAAGAACTTTCCGAGAGACTGCATATCCCGGTATATGATAAGGACGATGTAGAGCACGGCATGCGTGAAAATGCCTTTGAATCTGAGGCGGATGCGATCCGCGAGCTGGCGAAACAGCCGTGTATTATCATTGGACGGTGTGCTTCGGAGTTTCTGAAAGATAAAAGCAACGTCATCAATATTTATGTCTGCGCGGACAAAGAGGACCGGATCAAACGTATCATGAAGCTGTTTTCCCTGACAAGAGAGGCGGCTGAGGTGATGCTGGAAGAGACAGACAAGCAGCGTGCCGAGTATTATTATAAAAATACCGGAAAGACATGGGGCGATGTCAATAACTACCATATGATCCTGAATACCTCGGATCTTGGCATCGAGAACTGTGCCGATATTCTGATGCGGTATTTTGAAATGAAAGATTATATCTAAGAGATATTTAAAAAGAAATACATAAAAAATCAGGTGCTTCCCGAAAAAGAGAAGCACCTGATTTTTTGTGCGGTTTAGTAAGCCTGATACGTATTGCCATAACTCCGGCTGGAGAAGTAATTCTGTTTCAGAACCAGGAACAGTTCGGCATCGGTTGCATATTTGTACGGATACAGATAGAAAATACCGACAAGATTGCAGGTGATTCCGGAAAGAATATACCATCCGATAAAGGAGAGATCAAGAATAAATGTATTCATCTTTTCACCGCTCATCATTTCACGGCTGATGCGGAATGCTTCTTCGGTCGAAAGTTCCGGGTAGTCGGCGAGAAGATAAGGAACCATGTGGTATTCATAAGCTTTCACAATTCCAGGAATCAGAAGAAGCAGCGACCAGAGGAATATATAAAGATTTTTTAAAAACAGAGTCCACACAGTTTTTCCATAGTAGCCGTTCTGGAATCCGAACAGTATGTTGCCAAGTCCCGCTTTTTCCATCGAGTTTTCAATGAAAAACCTCGAGCCTCCTACCTCAAATGGTGCAAGAACAAAAATACGGATCAGAATAAAGGCAAGACCAATGACAAGAAGTACAATGCCGCTGAAGACAGTAAAAACAAATTTAACCGGTCCAAGCGGGGTGAATCTTTCTGCAAAGGATTCCACATTGAAGTTATCGGAAGAAATCGTAAATCCAGATATACCGACCGAGTTAGTCTGATTGCTGTCATTGTTGGAATTTCCAGAATTAGAAGTACCGCTTCCGACCAGCAGAGTCAGAATCAGGGCGGCTACCACACAGATCCAGTAATTGCGTAAAAATGCGGCTTTTCCGCGGGTTTTCAGTTCCTCTCGAGTCCACATAAAAAAGACCTCCCTCTTAATGTAAGTGTAAACAGCAGATAATTCTGCTAAGTCACGATTATCTTACCATGGGGCAGGTGAAATATCAAGACAGCTTAAGGAAAGTTTAAGAAATTGGCAGAAAGATTAAAGTGGAAATGTGCATTCTTAAATAAAGATTTTACTTGTGAAGCGGGGATGAATGTGCTATAATCTCTCCGGTGCGTCAGAACGCAGCGGGGCCGGGTTTCTCCGGGGTGCGTTCTGAAAAAAAAGAAACCTGTACGTTGAATTGACAAAGAGAGCGAGGAATCTACGTGTATCTGACAAAGGGCGAGTTTCTGCAGAAATTTGGGATTCTGCCGCAGGAATTTGAAGAGGCAGATATTTCCTGGGAAGAACTGCTGGAAATTGCGGATGATTATGAACGGCGCCGGCCGACGCTGGAAAAGATCCGAAAAGAATTCGTAGCAGAATTTCTGCAGGACAAGGAAAAAGAGATCGGACTGCAGTCGTACCACAGCCGTCTGAAGGACACCGAACATCTGGTGGAAAAGCTGGTGCGCAAGCGCCTGGAAAATTATGCAAAATACCGGAAAATGGATGCGACAAACTATATGCGTTATGTGACAGACCTGATCGGAATCCGGGGACTTTTGCTGTATCGGGAGGACTGGGTAAACTTCCATAAATACATTATCCACTGGTTTAAAAACGATCCGGAAAAATACATCCGTGATTACGGCCGTGACTACGACCAGAACGCATCGGGCTATATGGCAGAGCCGCCGAAAGTCCATACAAGACTTGGCGATTACGCTGACATTTATGTGAACTGGATTCCGGAGGAGAACATTCTGGACCGGAAACATTACCGTGCGGTGCATTACATTGTCGTTTACCGCGGCGTCTACATTGAAATTCAGATTAAGACGCTGTTCGAGGAGGGCTGGGGAGAGATTGACCACAGCATTCTTTATCCGCGGCGCAAGGGAAACGCCATGCTGACAGAGTTTTCCGAGCTGCTGAACCGTCTGGCGGGCATGGGAGATGAGATGGGATCGTTCTACCGCCGTCTCCAGGTTGTGCCGGATGAGAAGTTCCAGAGCAAGGAAACGATCGTGCGCAAGCGTGAATTAAAACCGCAGGTCAAGGCAGCGGTGGAAAAACGCGATCTGAACGAAATTCATACGATGGATGATGCCGTCTGGAGCATACTGAAAGAATAAAACTGCTTTTCAGACATGGGAAAGGATAAAAAATGGATGGAAGAAACACGGGCCGCATGGGCTTCTCTCATGCAGCAGAGGACTCTGCGGAGAATATGATGGCGGCAGTCAAAGCCGGAAAAATCCGAAAACATCTGATGGGAAATAACTCGCCGATCCGCTACGGAACAATGGAAAAACGCGAGATGACCGAATATACAGACTTTGTCCGGACGAAACTCTGCTATGAAATCCTGAATCTGCCCGGGGAGGAAAAATGAATACAATAGAAAAAATATACACAAACTACGACGGACTTCTGGAAGAATTTTCCGAGGAAGTAATCCAGAGCCGTTACGCTGTTTTTTACGAAGAAATCGAGGAATTTGCCAAGAGTCTCGGCATCCGCGAGAAAATTCAGATCAGCGAGTCGCTGTTGAGCCATGCAGTGCTGGACTATTTCACAGATATTTCCCGCCTGAAACATTTTCATCAGGCAAAGCATATCAATTCATTGAAAGTGATCTCCTATGAGACCTACTGGCTGCTGCGGAGAAAACCGATCCAGATCCTGGTGGAGGATGAGACATCGGATGCGATGGCATTTCTGAACGAAAAGTTCGTCTTTTCCCGGATTGCCAAATATCTGATGGGCGACGGAAAACGGGTGATTTTAAGTCCGGAGACGAAAAAAGGCTTTCTGAATTATCTCGATTCGCTGTTTTATTACCTGAAATACCGCAATTACGATGCGGAAATGCTCGAGATGATGCTGATGGGCTTCAAAGCGGGTGTTCTCGTGGCGGATGATTTAAAGGAGCAGGAGTCCTGAAAAACGGGCGGAAGCGGAATACAACAAAATAAGATGAAGATCGAAAGAACCGGACGGGTCGTAAGGCTGCTGTCGGGTTCTTTTTTTGTGCGGTGCTGCATAAAGTGCAGAGAAAACATTGCGATGCATGGACAGAAAACCGTTTAACAATGGAGGGACGGGAACTGCTTTCCTTTGGAACTTTGTACAGGGAGGAATGGATATGGCCACGCTCGAAAAAATCAATGCATTTCTAAAAGCGGTGAATGCAGCCGCCTGGGGACCGCCGCTTCTTTTTCTGCTGCTTGGGACAGGCATTTTTCTGACCATCCAGCTTCGCGCGCTACCCATTCGACGGTTGTTCTTTGCACTTCGTACAGCATTCGGCCGTGAGGCGAGGTACAGCGGGGAGAAAACAGAAGCGGGAGTTTCGCCGTTCGCATCGCTGATGACGGAACTTGCGGCGGAGATCGGGACGGGCAATATCGTGGGGGTTGCCTCCGCAATGGCGCTTGGAGGACCGGGAGCACTGGGATGGATGATGCTGGCGGCGGTTGTGGGACTTGCTTTGAAATTTTCTGAGAGTTTTCTCTCGGTGCAGTACCGGATGCAAAGAAAAGACGGAACATACTGCGGCGGTCCGATGGTGACGCTGACCAGAGCATTTCCGGGGGAGCGGCTGGCGAAGATGCTGGCTGTGTTTTTTGCCGGAAGCACCGTGCTGGTATCTCTCGGAATGGGCAATATGACGCAGGCAAACTCGATTGCGCTGGCGATGCAGGATACGTTTGGCGTGGCAAGAGAAAAAAGCGCGTTGGTGCTGACGATTCTTCTTCTGCTCGTGGTGACAGGCGGACTGCGTTCCATTGCAAAAGCGGCGGAGGTGCTGGTACCGGGAATGGCACTCTTTTATCTGGGCGGGGCAGGAATGGTAATCGGTCTGCACGCCGGAGAGCTTCCGCGGACACTGCTTGCGATAGTACGGGACGCGTTTTCTTTCCGGGCGGTATCGGGAGGAGCGGTGGGCGCGGGAATTTCCCTGCTGCCGCCGGCCTTGCGGTATGGAATTTCCCGCGGTGTGTTTTCGAATGAAGCAGGGCTTGGAGCAGGCGGAATCAGTGCTGCGGCGGCACAGACCGACGATCCCGTGCGGCAGGGGTACATCAGCATGACAGGTGTGTTCGTTGATACCATGGTGATCTGTCTTGTGACCGGCCTTGCCGTTGGAGTGACCGGGGCGGCAGAGGGGATACTGGAGGCGGAAAAAGCGGATGGAGCGGCGATGGTAATTCAGGCCTTTGAAAGTGTGTTCGGACCGGCGGGAGGCTATGTTGTCGCGGTCGGGATTCTGCTGTTCGCATTTGCAACGATGGCCGGCTGGGCATACCAGGGGGAGCAGGCGTTTCTCTGGCTGGTGAAAAAGGATAGCTTCGGAATGGTTTACCGTGTTTTCTTCTGCTTTGCAGCGTTTGCCGGGTGCGTCTGCATGGCGGAAACGGTCTGGAATTTTGCGGAGCTTGCCAATGCCTGCATGGCGGTGCCGAATCTGCTCTGTGTGCTGCGGCTCTGGAAGGAAGTAAAAGAGGAGGCATTCCGGTTTGAAAGCAGGATAAAAAAAGCAGAACAAAAGAAAGATAGAAATACATGAGAAACCGTATTTCCGGTCCTCAGGCAGATTTCGATGCGAGCTGATCGAGAGAGCCGAAAGAATATCCCATTTCTTCCCATTTCGTCAGCAGCTCATCGAGAATCTCCGCGTTGGTGGATGAGGTATTATGAAGCAGGACGATGGCACCGGGATGAATGCGTCCGGTCAACTTTTTGAAAGCCTCCTCGTGGGTCGGCTGCTGATCCTGGTACCAGTCTACATAGGCAAGACTCCAGAAAAAAGTCTGATAGCCGAGATCTTTTGCCATCTGCAGGTTCTGCGTGCTGTATTTTCCCTGCGGAGGCCGGTAAAATTTCACCATTTCCTGGCTGGTGGTTTCCTGGTAAAGAGCGGAAACACGGTTCAGCTCTTCGGAGAAGGCTTCCTGCGTGGAAATTTTGGACATATCCGGGTGCGACCAGGTGTGGTTTCCGACGATATGGCCTTCTGCCGCCATGCGTTTGACAAGATCCGGCTGGTCGGAGAGAAAATTGCCGACAACAAAGAAAGCCGCGGGTGCCTGATGCTTCTGGAGTGCGTCAAGGATCGCCGGGGTGTTGCCGTTTTCATAGCCGCAGTCAAACGTCAGATAGATGATGTTTTCTTCCGGTGAAGCGGCAAACCAGGCGTTGTAGGCGGCAAGCTCTTCGGATGTAGCATTGCCGACGGGAGTCTTCCCTTTTTCCGGGAAGGAGAGCCCCCAGTTTTCGGCAGCAGAGGAGAGGACGGGCATCGAAACGGAAGAAACAGGTGTCTCCGGCGCAGCAGAGAGAAAAACTGGGGCTGCCTTTCGGAGCGCACGGCAGGTAAAGTGGGACAGAACAGAGCCAAAAAGAAAAGCGGAGCAGAAAAAAGCGGCGGCGATACCGGCTTTTTTCAGGATCCGGCGGGAAAGGGGTGAAAGAGAACGCATAAAATCCCCCTCCAGGACTTTTTGAGACAATATATGTATGGATGAAAGAAAACATGCGGCACACATCTGTTTGACTTTACCTGCAATCTATGTCACAATGGAGGTAGAGTGGATGGAAAGGGCAGAGAAAAACAAGATGACAAAATATGAGGTTTTAAAAAAGTACTTCGGTTACGATTCCTTCCGGGAGGGGCAGGAGATGCTGGTGGATGCGCTTCTGAACGGACAGGACGTGCTCGGCATCATGCCGACCGGAGCAGGAAAATCGCTGTGTTATCAGATTCCGGCGCTTCTGCTGCCAGGAATTACCCTGGTGGTATCACCGTTGATTTCTCTGATGAAGGATCAGGTATCGACCCTGAACCAGGCGGGGATTCACGCTGCGTTTCTGAACAGCTCCTTAAGTGCGGCGCAGTACCGGAAGGCACTCGGCTTTGCCATGGAGGGCCGGTACAAGATTATTTATGTCGCCCCGGAACGCCTTCTGACACCGGAATTTTTGTGCGCGGTGCAGTCGATGGAAATTTCGATGATTAGTGTTGATGAGGCACACTGTATTTCCCAGTGGGGTCAGGATTTCCGCCCAAGCTACCTGAAAATCACAGAGTTTGTCGAGCAGCTTCCCGCACGGCCGGTGATCGGTGCCTTTACGGCAACGGCAACAAAAGAGGTACGGGATGATATCGAAGCACTGCTGTCTTTGCGTGATCCGGTACGTCTGGTCACAGGCTTTGACCGGAAAAATCTGAAATTTACGGTACAGCAGCCGAAAGATAAATTCGCAGCCGTGGAATCATTCCTTGCAGAGCACGAGGCGGACTGCGGAATTATTTACTGTCTGACCAGAAAAAATGTGGAGGAGGTCTGTGAGAAACTCGAGCAGAAAGGATATTCTGTCACAAGATACCATGCGGGTCTCTCTGACCTGGAACGGAAGGAAAACCAGGAAGATTTTATTTATGACCGGAAGCAGATCATGGTAGCGACAAACGCTTTTGGTATGGGAATCGATAAATCGAATGTGCGGTACGTCATCCATTATAATATGCCGAAAAACATGGAAAGCTATTATCAGGAGGCCGGACGAGCAGGCAGGGACGGCCTTCCGGCGGAATGTATTCTGCTGTATGCGGGACAGGATGTGATCACAAACCAGTTTTTTATCGAAAACATGGCGCAGGAGAGTGAGGATCCCGAGACGACAGCGCTGATCCGTCAGCGGGAGGAGGAACGGCTGAAGAAAATGACGTTTTACTGTTTCACCCATGAGTGCCTCAGAGATTATATCCTGCGGTATTTCGGGGAATACGGTTCCAATTACTGTGGAAACTGTTCCAACTGCCTCTCGGAATTTGAAACGGTGGATGTGACAGCGGCGGCAAAGGCAATCCTTGGCTGTGTGCGGGAATGCCGTCAGCGCTACGGCACGACGGTGATTCTCGATACCCTGCACGGTGCGAATACCGCGAAAATCCGCCAGTACCGCATGGATGAAAACTCCCATTACGGGGAACTGGCAAAAGAGCCGGTCTACCGGCTGCGGCAGATCTTAAATGAACTGCAGGTCCGGGAATATCTCTATGTAACGGCCGACACATACAGCATTGTGCGCCTGTTGCCAAAAGCGGCGGAGCTGCTGGATGAGGACGGCACGATGCTGATGAAGATGGCAAAAGAAGAAAAACGGATTCCGAAAGCCGCAAAAGAGAAGACAAAGACAAAAACCTCGGCAGCGGCAAAGGATCTTTCCAACGAGGAGGCCGCGGTATTCGAAAAACTGCGGGCACTCCGGATGGAGCTTGCAAAGGAGCATAAAGTGCCTCCGTATATTATCTTCTCGGATAAAACACTGATCCAGATGGCGATGGAGAAACCGTCCAACAAAGAGGAAATGCTGGCGGTCTCTGGTGTCGGCGAGAGCAAATTTGAAAAGTACGGGGAACCGTTTCTTGCATGTCTTGCAGAAAGATAAAACAAGTCGTGTAAAAAAACGGGAAAACAACAGGAAAGGAAGAATACGCTTATGAAAAAAGAAAACGCAGTTATTTTTGGAGTGACCGGTGTTGTAGTTGCCGCCGTGCTGATTGGAGGCGGAATCTATATGAAAACGGAACGGGACCGAAATCTGAATGCAGATACAGCAAGTACTGCAGCGGACAGCAATAGGGCAGAAGAAGTACAGAAAGCCGTATTTCTTGCAGAAGATTCCGGGTTATGGTACCTGGGAGATCTGGAACACGGAAACATCTATGTGACACATACACCGTCCGACACACTTTACGATGAAAATGGAAATGCTATTGATCCGTCCGAGATCAAAAAAGGAGATTTTCTTCAAGTGGAGGGCGACGGTATTATGCTGAACTCCTATCCGGGACAATATCCGGGTATCAGCCGTATTATGAGAATCAGCGGCGGTACGGAGGCGGATGCAGAAAAATTCGATGAGGAACTTTCCCGGATTCTGCCGGAAAAGGATCCATCGGAAATTCCGTTTCTGAATCTGTGCTACACACAGCCAAATGCCCAGGTGACAGCTATGGCAACACAGGGAGGTTATACCTGGTCTTATGTTGATGAGGACGGCAATGGTCAGAACGTCGTTGCGGACAGTGCGTTCATTCTGGAATGGACGGAACTGAGTGATCTGCATACAGCAAATGACGAAGGAAAAACCGATCTGGAGCTTGTCTTCTCGGAGGAGCCGGATTCTGTCACAGCAGAAAGATGGCCGGCCGAAGACCGGGGGCAGAACTTTGGCAATGGTTACCCGGAGGGAGAAAGCGTTTCTGTGGAGCATGCGGAGAGCTGGAGCATTCCGGGAGCCGAGGCCGGCTACATCTACGAAGTGGACGCGGTATTCGAAAATGGAACCGTGTCATACGGATTTGAAGTGAAAAAGTAAAAAAAGACTTTCTTTTTCCGTGACATTATGCTATTTTTACTGTGAAAACAGAAAAATGCAATGTGCCATACGGCATAAGCAGCTGACTTTTCAAAAATCAGAATCCGTTTGACCGGAGGATGCGAGGAGGAATTTGTATGAAGTTAATTGTTGCTGTATTACGGAAAGAGGACGAGGCAGACACCATTGCCGAGTTGAACAAAAAAGGCTTTTTTGTGACGGAGCTTGCCACGACCGGCGGTTTCCTGAAGGAGAAGAACACAACACTGCTGATCGGAACCGATGATCATAAGCTCGACGCTGTGCTTGCGATCTTAAAACAGGAAGCAGGGCTTCGGAAAACAGTTACCTATGCGGCCACCCCGATGGAAAGCGGAAACTTCTGCCCGGGCGGAAATTACTCTGTTCCGATTGATACCCAGACAGGAGGCTGTACTGTGTTTGTGCTGAACATGGAACAGCTGGAAAAATTCTAAGACTCTAAAGATTTTTAAATTCCGGCATATGATCCCGGTAGTGGAGCGGCAGATGCGTACGCTGACAGTCGGGATTGGAACGCTCTTTGATGGCAATTGCGGTGAAAAATCCTTTCCAGAGTTCTTCGTAAGGGTCCGAAGTGGATTCCGTGAGGGAAAGGCGTTCTATTTCATCCGGAGAAAGACGGGTCAGATAAAAGGGCCGGTCAGCGGGATGCACGACAGCAAGCTGCCGGTTATCATCGAGAATCATCCAGTTTTCTGAGGGGAGCCGGTCAGAAAAATGGGGAGCGACCAGGGTCAGCACATTGGCTTTCGGGGAAATATGCGAGACCAGGATCGGAAAACCGGAGGAAATATTTGCAAAACGGATAAATTCCCGGAACGAATGCGCTTCATTTGTGACCTGACGGGAAACTTCAAAAGCGTGGAATACCGCCGGTTCCTGCAGCATATGCAGGGTATCCTTTCCATAGGAAAAGCCGTAGAGCAGAAAACGATAAATGACGTCGGGAGCGTCGCTTCTCTCGGACATTGCACAGAGATAGACGAGCCGCCAGGCTGCTGCGCCGATCTTCTTTTGAATGGATCGCGTGACGCTGGCGGCTTTTTCTGTGTCCGGCTCAACATGGCAGTAATCGCAGAACAGCTCCAGATTGCCGACTGGTTCCGTCATCAGCCGTACATTGCGGTAGCCGAGACGGGAATTCCAGGCTTCATAGATGCAGGTCAGGATCGACGCAAGATCCGGGCTGCAGGTGTAAACAGTCATAATAAAATCCTTTCTGAAATCAATTGATACAGACAACAGCCTTCTGCAAAAAAGCGCAGATACAGCAAAAAGGCTTTTCCGTGAGAAGAACGCCCGGGATTATATATGCCCAGGTACGGCAGCATCAAACAGAGAAAGCTGCTGATACTGTTCCGGATGGGAAACCTCCCAGTTGGAGGCGGCTTCCTCTCCCGTGAGCTGCCGGGTCAGAAACTGCTGTTCCAGCCGCATGTGATACATCATTTTTCCCTCGCAGGTGATAAAATATTTGGCGCGTTTCAGCACCACACCGATCTTTTTCAGATGCTCAAATGAAAGATGGGAGCTTCTGCGGCTCTTTACAATCCGCATGGCCGATTTCGGCCCGATGCCGGGAACGCGCAGAAGGTCGGCATACTCAGCCGTGTTGATCTCCACCGGAAACAGCTCCATATGGCGCAGCGCCCAGTCGCATTTCGGGTCGAGCTGTGCATGAAAGTTCGGGTGGGCTTCATCGAGCAGTTCATCCGCCTGAAAACCGTAGAAGCGGAGCAGCCAGTCTGCCTGATAAAGGCGGTGTTCCCGAAGAAGCGGCGGCTTGGTTTCACGTGAGGGCAGGGCGGAATCCTCGTTGACCGGAATGTAGGCGGAGTAAAAGACGCGCTTCAGGTCATACTGCTGGTAGAGAAGCTGTGAGGTGGAGAGAAGCTGGTAATCGTTTTCCTTTGTCGCACCGATGATCATCTGCGTGCTCTGGCCGGCAGGAACGAAGGGAGCAGAGCGTTCCTTTTCCGGCAGTGACCGCGCGGAGGAGGAAGAGATCCAGCCCAGATCGGCAGCGGAGGCGGAAATCTGCTTTCGTGTATCGAAAATGGAGTGGGAGAGATAGCGGTTTCCCGAGGAACGCTCTAAAAAAGCGCTTTTCCCTGCGGTCAGCCGGTAATCTACAATACCGGACTGGATCTGGCGCATGGGTTTTAAAATCGCTTTCTGTGTCTTCTGCGGGGCCAGTTTCTGCAGCCCTTCTCCGGTCGGGAGTTCCAGATTGACGCTCATGCGGTCGGCGAGATAGCCGGTCTTTTCGATCAGCTCGACGGGGGCGCCCGGGATAGCTTTGACGTGGATGTAGCCGTTAAAGCGGTAACGATTACGTAAAAGATGCAGAGTGCGGTACATGAGCTCCATCGTATGGGCAGGATTTTTGCAGACGGCGGAACTTAAAAAGAGTCCCTCAATATAGTTTCGGCGATAAAATTCCGTGACGAGTGTACAGACCTCCTCCGGTGTAAACGTGGCGCGCTGCCGGTCATTCCCGGCGCGGTTGACGCAGTATTTACAGTCGTAGATACAGTCGTTGCTCTGCAGAATTTTCAACAGAGAGATACAGCGTCCGTCGGAAGAAAAGCTGTGGCAGATACCGCAGGAGACCGAATTGCCGAGATGTCCCTGTTTTCCGGCACGGTTCACACCGCTGGAAGTGCACGCAACGTCGTATTTGGCCGCGTCAGCGAGAAGATTCAGCTTCTCGGAGAGAGAAAGTGTTTGTGATGATAACTGCATGGCAGAAAAATTCCTTTCTATGTCCAAATGAATACGAATAAAAGTAAAACAATAAGATAACAGGTATTTTATAAAAAGAACAACTGTTCGATAAAAGAAGTGTAACACAAATCGAACGAATGTTCAAGAGAAAAAATGAAAATAGTACAAGAAAATACTGGAAGAAAAGAAACAGAATTCGATCCGGAAAAACGTGAACAGGAAACAGCAGGGAAAATTTCTGTTAGAAAAAAGTTATACAAAAACAGCCGCACAGATCGGAAAAACAAATCTGTGCGGCTGTAAGCCAAATTTTATGGAATTGAAACGGAAGCAGAGCCGTTTACGTCAGAAGCGCCCCAATTGCCCCGAATACGCCGGAACTTGCAAGCAGCATGATGACGCTTGCGAGGAGAACACCGCCCATGACGGCGAGAACGCTGGTCTTAAAGTCCATATCGAGGATACTTGCGGCCAGTGTGCCGGTCCATGCGCCGGTTCCCGGGAGCGGGATGCCGACGAAGAGCAGCAGGGCGAGCGGAAGTCCGCGGCCGGCTTTTGCTTTCAATTTTTCCCCGCCTTTTTCGCCTTTTTCCAGACACCAGGTGAAGAACTTTCCGATATACTTTTTATCACATCCCCAGACAAGAACCTTTCGAGCGAACAGGAAAATAATCGGAACCGGAAGCATATTTCCGATGACGGCGATCAGATAGGCAGGAAGCGTCGGAATATGGAAAGCTACCGCGTACGGAATCGCACCACGCAGCTCGATGAGCGGAACCATGGAAATCAAAAATACAATCAGATATTTGGTAATCATATACACCTCTCGTTTTTTACAAAATGTTATCGTTTCTTAGTGCAACGCTCTTATTGTAGCGTGATGCCCGCCATTTGTCCAGTATAAAAAGAAAGAAAAGAGCGGGAGTAAAAGAAATCTTAAGAATTTCTGTATTTTTGTATAATTTTATAACCTTCAAAATTTGAATTTTAGAAAACTGTATGTTAGAATGAAGTGTACTGTTTGCAAAAGAACAGCAGAGATGCCCCCAATGACAGGGGCGTGGACTGAAATAACAAACGAGGAGGACCCACCTATGATTGCACTGATCGACTATGATGCCGGAAATATAAAAAGCGTGGAAAAAGCCTTTCAAAGCCTTGGAAAAGAGGTCGTACTGACCAGGGATCCAGAAGTATTAAAGCGCGCAGATCACGTCGTTCTGCCGGGTGTCGGCAGTTTTGGAGATGCGATGGAAAATCTGAACCGCTATCATCTGGTACCGGTCATTCATGAAATCGTAGAAAAAGGGACTCCGTTTCTTGGAATCTGTCTCGGACTGCAGATCCTGTTTGAACGCAGCGAGGAGAGCCCGGGCGTGGAAGGCCTTGGCTTGTTAAAAGGAGAAATCCTTCGGATTCCGGACAAAGAGGGCTTAAAGATTCCGCACATGGGCTGGAATTCCATCCATCTGCAGAACGAGGGACGCTTATTCAAAGGCATCTCGCAGGAGTCTTACGTCTACTTTGTCCACTCCTACTATCTGAAAGCAGAAGAGGAGGAAATTATAAAAGCAACGACAGAGTACAGTACACACATCCATGCATCCGTGGAAAAAGGAAATCTGTTTGCCTGCCAGTTCCACCCGGAAAAGAGTTCAGATCTTGGACTTGCCATTCTGAAAAACTTTGCGGAAATTGGAGAGGAGGACTAAGCGATGTTTACAAAACGAATTATCCCATGTCTGGATGTAAAAAACGGAAGAGTCGTAAAAGGCGTTAATTTCGTCGATTTAAAAGATGCCGGAGACCCGGTGGAGATTGCAAAAGCGTACGACAAGGCAGGAGCCGATGAAGTTGTGTTCCTCGACATCACCGCCTCCTCCGACCAGAGAGGAACGGTCATCGATATGGTGCGCAAAGTAGCAGCAAACGTCTTCATCCCATTCACCGTCGGCGGCGGAATCCGTACCGTAGACGATTTCAAGATGCTGCTCCGCGAGGGAGCCGACAAAATTTCGATCAACTCCTCCGCAATCAACAATCCGCAGCTGATCCACGATGCGGCGCAGAAATTTGGCAGCCAGTGCGTGGTCGTTGCGATCGATGCGAAGAAGAGAGCTGACGGAAGCGGCTGGAATATCTACAAAAACGGCGGCCGGATCGATGTCGGCATCGACGCCGTCGAGTGGGCGAAAAAAGCCGAGAGCCTCGGAGCCGGAGAAATTCTGCTCACCAGCATGGACTGCGACGGAACAAAGGCGGGATACGATATCGAGCTGACAAGAACGATCGCAGAGAGCGTCGGCATCCCGGTCATCGCATCCGGCGGCGCAGGAACGCTGGAGCATTTTTATGATGCCTTAACCGAAGGAAAAGCCGATGCAGCCCTCGCCGCATCCCTGTTCCACTACAAAGAACTGGAAATTCGTGAAGTCAAAGAATATCTGGCAGGCCGTAATGTGCCGGTCCGCCTGTAAAAGGAAGGAAGAAAACGATATGCCGCCTCTTAGCGGAAGCTGGGCAAATGCCCTGAAAGGAGAATTCTCCAAAGATTATTATAAAAAACTGTTTCAGACGGTGGGAGCGGAGTACAAAACCCACACGATTTACCCACCGGCTGATGATATTTTCAATGCGTTCCACTTTACCCCGCTTGAGCAGGTAAAAGTGGTCATCCTGGGCCAGGATCCGTACCATGAGCCGGGACAGGCGCACGGGCTCTGCTTTTCTGTAAAACCAGAGGTAAGTATTCCGCCGTCCCTGGTCAACATTTACAAGGAACTTGAGGACGATCTGGGATGCTATATCCCGAACAACGGATATCTCGAAAAATGGGCACGGCAGGGTGTTTTAATGCTGAATACAGTGCTGACTGTACGTGCACATCAGGCAAATTCCCACAAGGAAATCGGCTGGGAGCAGTTCACCGACGCGGCAATCAAAGTGCTCGCCGAGCAGGACCGCCCGATGGTATTTATACTCTGGGGAAGACCGGCACAGCGCAAAAAAGAGATGATCCACAATCCGAAGCATCTGGTGCTGATGTCCGCTCATCCGAGCCCGCTTTCTGCATACCGCGGATTTTTCGGCAGCCACCCGTTTTCCAGAACGAATGAATATCTGGAGGAAAACGGTCTTGCGCCGATTGACTGGCAGATCGAAAATGTAATCCGGGGAGCGAAAGAATGAGTAAAAAGAAAAATACGTTACTGAGAAATACTTCTATTTTAATGGCCGCAACGATTATCTCGCGTGTGATCGGCCTGCTGTACCGGTCACCGCTCGGCGAAACCATTGGAAATGAGGGACTTGGCTATTACAGTACAGCGAGCAATCTGTACACGATCCTGCTGCTGATCTCGTCCTACAGTATTCCGATGGCAGTGTCGAAAATCGTATCCGAGCGCCTGGCCTTAAAAGAGTACCGCAACGCACACCGCGTCTTCCACGGTGCCCTGATTTATGCGGTAATTGTCGGCGGAATCGCTGCACTGGTGGCATTTTTCGGCGGAAAATTCCTTCTGCCGTATAACCAGCAGAATGCACTCCTTGCCTTACGCGTACTGGCGCCGACCATCTTTTTCTCGGCTGTTCTCGGCGTTCTGCGCGGTTATTTCCAGGCCCACAGCACGATGATGCCGACCTCGATCTCACAGATCATCGAGCAGGTATTCAACGCCGCATTCAGTATTGGCGCCGCCTGGTTCTTCATCCAGCAGTTCGCGACAAACGATACCGAACATGCCAAATTCGGTGCCGCCGGCGGAACCCTCGGAACAGGAGCCGGTGTCCTGGCAGGCCTCTGCTTTATGCTGATCGTTTACGGCGTAAACCGGAAAACAATTCTGCGGAAAGCTGCCAAAGACACACATCACCGTGAAGAATCCTACCGTGAAATTTTCCAGGTCCTTTTCCTGATGGTAACGCCGGTCATCTTTACGACCTTTATTTACAACTGCAACGCTTACCTGGACAACTACCTGTTCTTCACCATCCTCGGATGGCACGGTGAAAACCAGAAAGCACTGAACGCTGCATACGGAGAGTTCTCCAACTACTACGTCACCCTGATCAACGTTCCGCTTGCCATGGCAAGTGCATCTGCATCCGCCATGATGCCGGAGGTGTCCTCCTGCTATGCAACCGGTGACCTTGATGAGGCAAACGACAAAATCCTCGAGACCATCCGCCTGACGATGTTCATCTCCATCCCGGCAGCCGTCGGCCTTGGCGTACTCGCATTCCCGATCACAGGAGTCTTGTTCCCGTCAAGCTCCAGCCTTTCCGGAAAACTGCTGATGATGGGCGCCGTTTCGGTCGTATTCTCGGCCCTGTCCACCATCACCAACAGCGTCCTGCAGTCCATCGGCCAGCAGAAAAAAGCCCTGCATAACGCAGCCATTTCCCTCGGAATGGACCTCATCGTCCTGGCTCTGATCCTCGCAGTCTTCCCGAAGACAAACATCTATGCCGTTGTCTTCGCAGGAATCCTGTTCTCGCTGAGCATGTGCGTATTGAATAACCTTTCGATCCGCAAACACCTGAACTTCCGCAACGAGTTCAAAAACACCTACGTAAAACCATTGATCGCAGCCGCCATCATGGGAGTCGTAACCTGGGTTGTTTACTACGGCCTCTTTGCCATCACCAAACGCCCGTCCATCAGCATGCTGATCGCGATTCTGATCGCCATTGTCGTCTACCTGATCGCCTTCGTCGTCGTAACCGGCACAACCGAAGCCGAAATGCGCCGCATGCCAATGGGAACCAAACTGGTAAAAGTCCTGCGTATTCTGCGGATTTACCGTTAAAAACAACAAAACAAAAGTAAAACGAATCCCCGGCCGGAAAGCCTTGATAACAGCTTTCCGGCCGGGGATTTATTTTGATGTTCAGAAAATATATTATGTAATTTTACGCGTCTTTCTCGCCATTTGGCTCCTGCTTCAGGTTTTTATTCGCAGTAGAAAGCATCAGCTTAATACGATTGAGCTGGTTAACCTCCGAAGCGCCCGGATCGTAGTCAACCGCCACAATATTCGCCTTCGGATACTCCTTGCGGATCGCCTTAATAACACCCTTGCCGACAATATGGTTCGGCAGGCACGCGAACGGTTGGATGCAGACGATATTGTAAACATCGCTGTGGATCAGCTCCATCATCTCGCCGGTCAGGAACCATCCCTCACCAGTCTGGTTGCCGCAGGAGACGATCGGAGAAGCATATTTGGCCAGATCCCGTACGTCAGCCGGCGGATCAAAATGCTCACTCTTCTTGAACTCTGCAACAGCCGCACTCCGTAGCCAGTTGATCAGCTTGATACCCGTATTTCCGAGCATCGAAGAACTCTTCTTGAAGCCAAGGTGCTCCACCTTGAAATTCGTATTGTAGAAGCAGTAGCAGAAGAAATCAATCAGATCCGGCACAACCGGCTCCGCACCTTCACTTTCGAGCAGCTCCGCCAGATGGTTATTCGCCGCCGGAAGGAACTTAACGAGAATCTCGCCGACAATACCAACGCGAGGTTTCTTCTCATCCGTAATCGGAATATGGTCAAAGTCGCGGATCATCGTGCGGCAGATCTGTTTAAAGCGGGTATGGCTTAAATGTTTTGCCGAAACAAAATCAATACAGATCTTCTCCCATTTCTTGTGAATCCGGTCTGTCGTGCCCTTTTTCTGCTCATAAGGACGCATCCGGTAAATACATTTCATCATGATATCGCCGAATTCTGCTGCATAGCAGAGACGAATCGCAAGATCCGGCGTGATCTTGAAGCCCGGATTTTCCTCCAGACCGCTCAAGTTAATCGAGATGACCGGAATCTGCGTCATATCGGCCTTCTCCAGCGCACGGCGGATAAATCCGATGTAGTTCGAAGCACGGCAGCCGCCGCCGGTCTGGCTCATGATGACAGCCACTTTGTTCAGGTCATACTTGCCGGAGAGCAGCGCCTGCATAATCTGTCCGACTACCATCAGAGACGGATAGCAGGCATCGTTGTTGACGTATTTCAGTCCGACATCGACCGCCTCTTTGTTGTCGTTCGGAAGCACTTCCAGATTGTATCCGGCTGCGTTGAACGCCGGCTGCAGAAGCGAGAAGTGGATCGGTGACATCTGCGGGCAGAGGATGGTGTAGTCTTTCCGCATTTCTTTCGTGAAGACCGGTTTCTGGATCGAGGACGGAAGAATCTCGCGTACCGCCTGTTTCCGGTCATGTGCACGGAGGGCAGCGAGCAGAGAGCGGACACGGATTCTGGCAGCGCCGAGGTTGTTGACCTCATCGATCTTCAGGCAGGTATAAATCTTGCCGCTTCTGGTCAGAATCTCATAAACCTCATCGGTGGTAACGGCGTCGAGACCGCAGCCGAACGAGTTCAGCTGAATCAGGTCAAGATCGTCGCGTGTCTTTACATAGTTTGCAGCTGCATACAGACGGGTGTGGTACATCCACTGGTCATTGACACGGAGCGGACGCTCGAGCGGTGCCAGATGGGAAACAGAGTCCTCCGTCAGCACGCACAGTCCGTAGGAGTTGATCATATCCGGGATACCGTGATGGATTTCCGGATCGATGTGGTATGGACGGCCGGCAAGCACGATGCCTCTGCGTCCGGTTTCTTTCATATACTGAAGCGTTTCCTCGCCTTTTTTCTGCATATCGCGTCTTGCAGCACC